>Ga0310696_10000998_pt1 | contig 41562 bp, 23 predicted proteins | sample AusTroGonzalo_MG_4_FD_203885 | JGI IMG/M metagenome (GOLD analysis project Ga0310696, IMG submission 203885) | Bovine rumen microbial communities from tropical cattle in Woodstock, Queensland, Australia - Gonzalo_02 (v2) (version 2) | ecosystem: Host-associated > Mammals > Digestive system >... | reverse complement strand
CAGGCAAGAGTACCTTTTTGCGCTGCCTGAACCTGTTGGAGCAACCCACCGGAGGCAGCATCTTCGTCGATGGCGAGGACATCCTCGTCAAGGGCTACCCCGTCCATTTGATGCGCCAGAAAATGGGTATGGTGTTCCAGAGTTTCAATCTCTTCCCTCACAAAACCGTTCTCGAAAACGTCATGCTTGCCCCCTGCCAGTTGCACAATGAAGATCCGGAAAAGGCCCGTGAGGAAGGGCTGGCACTCCTGCGCAAGGTAGGATTGGCGGAGAAGGCCGATGTCTATCCTACAAGTCTCTCCGGCGGTCAGAAACAGCGTGTGGCCATCGCCCGCGCCCTCGCCATGAAGCCCGAAATCCTCCTCTTCGACGAGCCTACTTCCGCCCTCGATCCCACGATGGTGGGCGAAGTGCTCAGCGTCATCCGACAGTTAGCCAACGAAGGCATGACCATGCTCATCGTCACCCACGAGATGAAGTTCGCCCACGACGTGAGCACGCGCATCTTCTTCATGTACGACGGATATATCCACGAGGACGGTACACCTGAACAAATTTTCGAGAATCCTGTCCACAGTGCCACCAAGGCCTTCATACAGCGTATCCGCAAGGAGGTGTTCCAGATCAATGGTCCCGATTTCGACTTCCTCGGCATGCACTCGGCCATCAACGCGTTCTGCTACAAATACGGCATCACCGAGAAGCAGGAACTGGCACAGCAGCTGTGTAACAAGATGCTCGACGACGTGATGGCCGCCTATCGTCCCATCACCGTACGCATCACCCACAGCGAACAGTCGGAAGTCACCGCCTTGGACTTCATGGTGGAGAAGATGGAAACCACGCCCCTGACCGACGCGCAGCGCAACGAACTAACTGGGCTTTGCCAACAGGTGGTGGAAGAGCCTACTAAGTTGGGCTTCCGCGTGAAATTGATATTGTGAGGGAACTTAAAAATTATTGAAAAGAATCGTCCTCTACGGCGCAATGTAGGGCTGTCGCATTGTAGGGCTGTCGCACTGCGGCAGCCCTACAGCGAACGGTAACGCAACAACGTGGGAGAACGTAACAACGTCCAGAATCCAACAACGTGCAACAAGGCCCCAAAAACCAAAATTCTTGCGAAATCCCGCCTTCGAAATTTAACAATTCAAAATCCAATTGTAAAATTAAGATGCGGAATTGTTTGGCAAACAATGAGATGCGGAATTTCAAGAAAACCCTTGACAAAGGGTGTTTTTTGGTGTATCTTTGCCGCATGAAACAAAACATTTTTGGAAACATATTTTATCGATTTATCCTTGAACAATGAAAAGCAAATTAAAAACTCGAAAAGCACTACGAGCCAAATGGCATTGTTACAATGAAGGAGACTACTTCGTAACCTTTTGCACAAAAGATAGGCAATGTTTCTTAGGGTCAGTAATTGACAGCCGAATGGAATATTCCGAAATCGGGGATTTCGCGCGACAATGCATCAAACAAATACCCGAAATTCATCAGAATATTACCGTCCCTGAATACGTGGTCATGCCCAACCATATCCATTTGATTGTACGGATTGTTCCTATGGGGTTAACGGACATTGTAGGGCTGCCGCATTGCGTTGTAGGGCTGCCGCATTGCGACAACCCCACAACGTGGGAAAACGAAACAACTTACAACACCCCAACCCAAAAAAACGAAGAAATGCAGCGTAGGGCGAACCGATGTGGGCGATTATCGCATGTTGTCGGACAATTCAAGGGTGTTGTGACCAAATACGCCCACGAACACCATATCGATTTCGGTTGGCAACCGCGATTTCACGACCATATCATCCGCAACAATGATGAAATGATTGAAATTGCGAAATACATCCGAAATAATCCAGCATTATGGATTCAGGATCGTTTTCACCCTTCGTAGGGTTATCCCCCCGTAGGGCTGTCGCATTGCGGCGGCCCTACAACGAACGGTAACACCCCGTAGGGCTGTCGCACTGCGGCAGCCCTACAGCGAACGACAACACACCGTAAGGCTGTCGCATTGTAGGGCTGTCGCATTGTAGGGCTGTCGCATTGTAGGGCTGTCGCATTGCGGCAGCCCTACAGCGAACGGTAACGCAACAACGTGGGAGAACGCAACAACCCAACCGCCAAAAATCGTATCTTCGCGGCGATTTTGTTATGAACCTACAAGAACTGAGAAAAAGATATTATCGCACTGAATCAGAGGCACTTGCAAAGGCATTGGACGCAAAGGCCTCCGGTTCGGTTGTGGCTATTAATGGCGTGAAAGGCTCCGCACTCGCCTTTGTGGCGGCACAGACCGTGGAGAAAAGCACCGCCACGCAGATGTTCGTGTTCCGCGACAGCGAGGAGGCCGCCTTCTTCTATAACGACATGGAGGTGCTGCTCGATGACCAGCGCAACTCCCTGCAAGACAAGCGGGTACTCTACCTGCCATCGTCCTTCAAGCGCAACAGCCGCTACAGCGAAACCGACGCCTCGAACGTGAAACTCCGCGCCGAAATCCTCCATAAACTGTCGATGCCCGACGCGCAACCGCTTATCCTCGTCTCCTACCCTGAAGGCGTGGCGGAAACCGTTGTCACACAGGACTATATCGACCGGAAATCCTTCTCCGTGAAGCGCGGCGAGGAGATGCTCACCGACGACTTCCTCAACAAACTCTACGAACTGGAATACCTTCCTGAGGACTTCGTCTATGAACCCGGACAGTTCGCGTGGCGCGGTAACATCTTCGACATCTTCTCCTACTCCGAGGAATACCCCATCCGTATTGAGTTCGAGGGCGACCGCATCGACTCCATTAGATTCTTCAACCCCGAGACGCAACTCTCTGTGCGTGAGGTGGAACACGTCTATATCATGACCCCCATCGAGCAGAAAGAGTCCGGCGAGGGCGACCGCGTGCCGCTCTTCTCCGTCCTGCCCGAAAACACGGTCGTATGGCAGATGCACGCCGCCAACATCTCCTCCACCATCCACACCTCCTATCAGGAAATTATTGACAACGAGTATTTTACAACCGAAAATATTCCCATAATCAACAAAAAAACTTTCCTGAAAGAGGTGGAGAAATTCCAACGGGTGTATGTCAACACCAAGGAGGTCGAAACCCCAGCCCTCTCCATCGACTTCGAGATGCAGCCGCAGCACGATTTCGACAAGAGTTTCGACTACTTGTTGCTGGAATGGATTGATAATCTGGAACATGGCATCGAGAACTTCTTCCTGTCGGAGACACAGTCGCAGCTCGACCGCCTCTACAAGGTGATGCTCGACATCCTCGACAAATACAACCGTCAGAACGAGACCAACTTCAAGATAGAGAAGCTCTATACGCCTCTGCGTCAGGTACTTCACGAAGGTTTCACCGACAAGAGCCACCGTATCGCGCTCTACACCGACCACCAGTTCTGGAACAAGTTCCAGAGGATGGTGCTGCGCGACCGCTACAAGAAGAGCGAAGCGCTGACACTCAGAGAGATATACGACCTGCAGCCCGGCGACTACGTGACCCATATCGACCACGGTATCGGTGTCTATGAAGGTCTGCAGAAGATGCAGATGGGCGACAGCACGCAGGAGGTGATTAAAATCAGCTACAAAGACGGCGACACGCTCTACCTGAGCATCCACGCGCTGCACAAAATCAGCAAATACGTGGGCAAAGAAGGTACGCCGCCCACCATCCACCGCCTCAGTTCCGGCAGCTGGGAGAAGCTGAAGGAGCGTACCAAGAAGAAAGTCAAGGAGTTAGCCATCGACCTGATTAGGCTTTACTCCGAACGGAAAGCGAAAAAAGGGTTCGCCTACTCGCCCGACAACTTCCTGCAAAGCACCCTCGAATCCTCCTTCATTTACGAGGACACCCCCGATCAAATCAAGACTTTGTCGGAGGTGAAGGCCGACATGGAGAGCGACCACCCGATGGACCGCCTCATCTGCGGCGACGTGGGCTTCGGCAAGACCGAAATCGCCATCCGCGCGGCGTTCAAGGCCGTGTGCGACAGCAAACAGGTGGCCGTTCTCGTACCCACCACAGTGCTTTCGATGCAACACTACTACACCTTCAGCGAGCGACTGGCCAACATGCCGTGTAACATCGCGTATATCAACCGGTTCAAGAGTACGAAGGAGATTAAAGAGACGCTGAAGGGGGTGAAAGAGGGCAAGGTCGATATTCTCATCGGCACGCATCGCATCTTGAGCAAAGACGTGGTTTTCAAGGATTTGGGACTGCTCATCATCGACGAGGAGCAGAAGTTCGGGGTGGCCGCGAAGGAGAAAATCCGGGAGATGCGCACCACCATTGACACCCTCACCATGTCGGCGACGCCTATTCCGCGCACGCTGCAGTTCTCGCTCATCGGTGCCCGCGACATCTCCGTGATCACCACTCCCCCGCCCAACCGTCAGCCCATCGACACGCAGGTGCACGTCTTCGACGAAGACATCCTTCGCGACGCCATCCAGTTCGAGTTGAACCGTGGCGGACAGGTGTTTGTGATTCACAATAAGATTCAGAATATCAAAGAATTATCGGGGTTAATTCAACGATTAGTTCCGAAGGCGCGAGTGGCGATTGGACACGGTCAGATGGAGGGCGACCAGCTCGAAAAAATCATGACGAAGTTCATCAACGGCGAGTACGACGTGCTGGTTTCCACCACCATCGTGGAATCCGGATTGGACATCGTGAATGCCAACACGATGATCATCAACGATGCGCAGAACTTCGCGCTAAACGTGCTGCACCAGCTACGCGGACGTGTGGGCCGCAACAACCAGAAGGCCTACTGCTACCTCTTCATCAAGCCGTGGGATACTCTTAACGACCAGGCTCGCAAGCGGTTGCAGGCCATCGAACAGTTCTCCGACATCGGCAGCGGCATCCACATCGCTTTGCGCGACCTGGACATCCGAGGTGCCGGCGACATTCTCGGTGCCGACCAGAGCGGCTTTATCAACGAGATGGGCTACGACATGTACCAGAAGATTCTGAACGAGGCTATACAGGAGATGAAAGACTCTGGCGATGAGGAACTTGGCGACCTGCAGATGGCCGACAACAGTGCGTTGTTGCGCAGAGAATGTTCGTTGGAAACCGACATCGAGGCGTTGTTCCCCTCGACGTACATCTCCAACGTCACCGAGCGCATGAACCTCTACAAAGAGCTGGAATCCATCAAAGACCCGCAGAAGCTGGAGGAGTTCCGCAAGAAAATCACCGACATTTTCGGTCCGATGCCGCGCGAAACCGAGGAGTTGATGCAGACCATCCCGCTCCGGATGCTCGCCGCCGACCTCCATTTCGAGAAAATCGTCCTCAAGAAGAAAATCTTCCACGGCTATTTCACCGGCAACTCGCAATCCCCGTACTTCCAATCCGACGAATTCGGCAAGTTCCTGCTATTCATGCAGATGAACCACCCCGTCGTGCAACTCAAAGAGTCCAACCACAAGCTCGTCTGCAGCATCCACAAAGTCCCCACCTTCAAGGCGGCCTATCATTGGCTGGGAAAAATAAAGGATTTTTTGAGGAAAGAGGTGTAACTTCCGCTTCAAGAAAACTATCATCAGACTGTCGGCTTCCGGCATGACCTGTTGCACCGCAACCGGGAAAAATTATTTCGTGCGACATATATTCAAAAATGCTATTTTTGCAGTTTAATTTTTTCTGTCATGGAAGAGGAAGTTGAAAAATGCGTTTCCCTGCTGAAAGAGGGCAAGGTGATTTTGTATCCCACTGATACAGTGTGGGGTATAGGTTGTGATGCCACCAATGAGGAGGCCATCACGAGGGTGTACCGCATCAAACAGCGCAACGAGAAGAAGAGCATGATTATCCTGCTCGATTCGATGCAGCGGTTGCCAATGTATGTGCAGAAGATTCCGCTGATTGCGTGGGATCTGCTTGCACACGTCACCCGTCCCACGACCTTCGTCTACCAGACCGCCTACAACCTTCCGGAGAAACTCATCCACGAGGACGGCACCATCGCCGTGCGCATCGTGCAGAACGACTTCTGTCGCAAGGTGATCCGCGAGCTCGGACGCCCGCTCGTCTCCACATCCGCCAACATCGCCGGCGAACCCACCCCGCAGACTTTCGATAAAATCTCGCAAGACGTTATCAGCCAGATGGATTACGTGGTCTCGCAAGAACAGTCCACCTCCGTGGAGTTCAAGCCCTCGCGCCTCATCAAATTCCTTGACGACTACAACTTCACCATTATCCGCGACTGACCATGGAAAAGATAGCCGTATTCGCCGGTTCGTTCTGCCCGTTCACCAAAGGCCACGAGGACATTGTGCGCCAAGCGATTCCGCTTTTCGACAAGATTCTCATCGCCGTCGGGCACAACACCAAGAAACAGGATGTCTTCACCTTGGAGGAACGCCTGGCATGGATTTCCAGCATCTTCGCGGGTGTCGAGAACGTCTATCCCTGCCATTATTCCGGCCTGACGGTGGATTTCTGTCGAAGCGAAAACGCCCGTTTCCTCATCCGCGGGGTGCGGAACGAGCAGGACTTCACCAATGAGCAAACGCTGGCCGAAATCAACAAGCGGCTCAACCCGGACATTGAAACCGTGCTGTTCCTGGCTTCGCCCGAATGGCGGATCGTCTCCTCTTCGATGGTCCGCGAGCTCTGGGCACTCGGAGCCGACTATTCCCATTATCTCTCCTACAAGCTCCCCGAAATCAAACCTCTATGAGCAGACTCATCGGCCATATCCTCCTCATTGCCAGTTTCTTGGTGACGACTGTCTCGCATGCCCAGACGCCCGTCACCATCACCGGCACTGCGCCCTTTGCCGCCGGGGAGGAGATACGCCTGCTCGTATTCAACGACCTGCTTAACGGCATTGCCGACGTGGCCGCCACCGACATCATCGACAAGCACGGCCGCTTCGCCCTCAAGTACAACACCACCGACATCAAGCTGGCACAGCTCGCCATCCGCACCTGCAGGGCCGAGTTCTTCATCGTGCCCGCCAACAGCTATTCGTTCACCATTTCAGTGGATAGCACTCTCTATCAACTCATTAACCCCGAAAAATACGGCGGTTATCTTCAAATCGAAAACGCCGTGAAGGACACCGACGACCTCAATTTCAAAATCAACCGTTTCTCGCAATTCTTCACCCAGGTCTCCGACGCCTACGCCTACCCGATGATCTACGGGTCCGAGTCCAACGTCTTCGACACAGTGCGGGATATTATTTCCAAACAGTTTGAATTCCAATACGTTCCGGAGAACTTCTACCAGTCCTACGGCTTCTACACGCTCGGCTGCATCGACCTGCTGCAATACCGCAAAAAACCGCTCTATCTGTACCAGAAATACTTCGACAACGACCATATCCTGTACAACAACCCCGCGTACATGTCGCTGTTCAGCCAGTTTTACGAAGGCTACCTCTATTATTCGCCATACGTAAGCAAGGAGCTGCTCGACCGCACCATCAACGAGTCTCCCGACTACCCCACTCTTTTCAACGAGATAGGTAAAGACCCGAAACTCACCAACGCCCGTCTGCGCGAGCTGGTGATTATCAAGAACTTGATAGAGTTTCTCGACAACAAGGAGTTCGACCGCGGCAACATCCTCAAAATGCTCGACTACATCCGCAAATCTTCTTCCTTCGATCAACATATCGCCATCATTACCAGCAAATTAAACCAAATCGAAAAGAAGCGCGAGACGGCTGAGACGGTCGCATTTCTCGATGAGAAAGGGCACAAGGCGAAGCTTAAACAATACGAGGGAATGCCTGTCTATTTACAGGTTTTCCAGACCGACTGCATCAACTGCGTGCGCGAAATGATGATTATCAAGGAATTACAGAAGAAATACGAAGGCAAAGTCCAGTTTGTGAGCCTCTGCGTGGACCCGAAAAAGTCCACTTATCAGGCTTTTGTCAAGCAGTACGGCAAACAGTTCGACTGGCCGGTGCTCTACTTCGACGCGCAGTACGACTGGCTGCTGCAGCAAGGCATCGAGACGCTGCCCGACCACCTTTTCCTCAACGCAAACGGCACAGTGTCCATGCGTTATGCGCCCGCGCCCGAGCAGGGGCTAACCGAATACTTGCAAATGAACTTCTCCAACGAGGCGCAAGAAGACGAAAACCCGATGTTTCAAAATCGAAATAAACAGTAAATAAACCGAAATATGAAAAAGACCCTTTTTGTCATCCTTTGCATGACGCTCAGTATCAGCCTTTTCGCGCAGGAAGCGAAAGACAAACATCTCGCCAAGCTCCCCGCTGTCGATATTCAGACGTTAGACGGCTCGGTGTTCAACACCAAGGATATCCAAAACGACGGCAAGCCCATCATTATCAGCCTGTGGGCGACGTGGTGCAAGCCCTGCATCGCCGAGCTTTTGGCCATTGCCGACGAGTACGAGGATTGGGTGGAGGAAACCGGCGTGAAGCTTTACGCCATCTCCATTGACGACGCCAAGACGTCAGCCCGCGTGGCCCCCTTCGTGAATGGCAAGGGCTGGGAGTACACCGTTTTGTTAGACGTCAACTCCGACTTCAAACGCGCCATGAACGTCAGCGACGTGCCGTACCTTTGCATCCTGAACGGCGACGGCGAGATTGTCTGGCAGCACACCTCTTACGCCCAGGGTGGTGAGGAGGAGGTCTATCAGATCATCAAATCGTTAGTGAAATAGCATTCGGCACCAAAACCGCATCGTATGACATCAACATCTATCAAACGCTCTCTCATCGTTATCGCACTGCTGTTCAGCGGTATATGGGCATTTGGTCAGCACCAGTTCGGCAACAGCCGCATCAGCGGAGACTTGGGCATCAACGGCATGTACTACATCCCCGACTCCCTCATCGGGGCGGAACCTGTTGACTCAAAAGTTCGTGGTAACGCCTACTTGAACCTTTTGTTCACCAACGGAGGCTTTTCCGCAGGTGCGCGGTACGAATTCTACATGTTCCCGCTCATCGATTTCGAGAAAATCGGCTACAAGGGGCAAGGAATCAAGTACTTTTTCGCCGACTATACCAACAAGTTCATTTCGGTGACGGCGGGTAACTTCTATGAGCAGTTCGGCAACGGCCTGACGCTCAGGGCCTACGAGGACCGTCAGTTGGGCATCGACAACAGCCTGCTCGGTGTGCGCGTCAAACTCAACCCGTACAAGGGCATCCACATCAAGGGGGTCTGGGGCCTTGAGCGCGACAACTTCGAGTCCTATCTTGGCCGAAAAGACTTCGTGCGCGGTGCGGACGTGGAGGTCTCCTTCGGCGAGATATTCCCCGTCATCCATGAGAAGGGGTTCGTCGCACGTGTGGGCGCCAACTTCGTGAGCAAGTTCGAAAAATCCGAGGATGACATCTATTTCACCATCGGAAACGACTCGACAGGCACGAATTCGGCCATCATCCCGGCAGAGAATATCCCGCAGAACGTAGCCGCCTGGGCCGCACGCGCCACCTTCGGCTATGAAGGTTTCCGCATTGACGGGGAGTACGCCCGCAAGATCAACGACCCGACCATCGGCAACGGTTTCATCTACAAGCCGGGCGAAGCGCTCTTCCTGTCAGCCACTTACGCCATGAAAGGCTTTGGCATCGCCGCCTCTTTCATCCGTGCCGACAACATGGAGTTCCGTTCGCAGCGCTGGGTGAACGCCAATTCCGAGCTGATGATCAACTGCATTCCTGCCATCAACCGTCAGTACTCCTACCAGCTCATCGGCGACTACAGCTACGCATCGCAGCCTAACGACCAGATCGGCGCACAGTTGCAGGTCAACTACCAGATTCCCAAGAAGTCAGTCCTGGGCGGCAAATACGGTACCGACATCACATTCAACTACTCCCGCTTCCACAACATCGACAAACAGCCTGTGCAGGAGGCCATTGACAACGGAACCCCCATGGGCACCATGGGCTACACCTCCAAGTTCTTCAAGTTCGGCCCCGATTTGCTCTATCAGGATATCGGACTGGAAATCAGCCACCGCTTCAACAACAAAAAGTGGAAATGGATTCTGGCCTACAACTACATCACCTATAATCTGGAAATCCTGCAGGGTCACGCCGGCATCATGCGCGGGCATCTGGTCGCTTCCGACCTCTCCTACAAAATCACGCCGAAGCATGCCTTACGTCTTGAGGCTCAGCACCTTTACACCAAGGATGACTGTGGCAGCAGCCTGTATGCCATGCTGGAGTATTCCATCAGTCCCAACTGGTTCTTCTCCGTCGGCGACGACTGGAACTACGGGAACCCGGATCCGGAACATAAGATCCACTACTACAACATTTCTTGCGCTTACGTGTGGAACACCACGCGCATCGCGCTGAACTTCGGCAAGACTAAAGAGGGTATCCTGTGTATCGGCGGTGTCTGCCGCTCAGTCCCCGCCTCCTTCGGCGCAGGATTGTCGGTGACGACTTCGTTCTAATCGTCAGTTTTAGGCAATAGGCAATAGGCAATAGGCAATAGGTTATTTTGACATTTCTTGATAGCGGCGGCGCATCAGCTTGGCGGCGAGGCGGTCGCGCTCAATGTCAGAATCGGCATCGACTTCCTCATAGGGGCGGCAGCGGTCGGCGACGCTCACCGTAATCGTGCCTTCACTGACGATAAGGTCGCCTTTCGGGGAGATATGGCCCGTCCCTTCCAAGAACACCGGCAGGATGTCGGCGTCCAGTTCCCGCGAGATGGTAAAGGCCCCTTTGTGGAAGCGCAGGATTTCATGGGTGATGGAACGCGTGCCCTCCGGGAAGATGCAGACAGAATAGCCGCGCGCCATCAGGTCGCGCAGACGCGGCAGGTTAGCCTCTATGCCGTCGCCTGCGGGATAGCACTCCGCGTGCCGCACCACCGTTCTGTAGAAGGGGTCGCGCCACACCCAGTCGCCGGTCAAGAACACCAGCTTCGGCGTAAACGACAACATGCACAACAAATCCAAGAAACTCTGATGATTGGCAATGATAACGGCAGGCTGGTCAAAAGTGCCCGAAGGGATTCCGTCCGTATTGAACTTCACGCACGGCAGATGATGGATGATGAGATTCGCCATCCTGCACAACATGGTATGGTATTTCAGTTTCTTGGCTTCCGTGGTCTTCCCAAAGGCAAAATAAATCAAGGTGTAGGGAATCAAAAACAGGAACACCGTCAGGAAGATGAGACCGAATATCAGGGTGAGAAGAAGCCGTTTGATCGTGATCGGTTCCTCACGACGCTCGCCATTCCGCTTCTTCGTAAGCCAGTCGAAAACGACCGTCGGGAGGAACGAGGCCATCAGCACGACCGTGGCCATGCCGACGATGGTGACCAGCGCGAGCGACCGCAACGCGGGGTGTTTCGCCACCACCAAACAGCCGATGCCCGCGAACATGATGAGTGCGGAGATGACCACACTGTGTTTGTAGGAGGCGAGCCGCTGCTTGCCGGTTTCGTACTCGTATAGCAATCCTTCCGTGATGAATATCGTATAATCATCGCCCTGCCCGAAGATGAACGTCGCCAAGATGATATTGATGATGTTGAACTGAATGCCGGTGAGGTGCATGATGCCGAGAATCCAGATCCAGCTGACGGCCAGCGGCAAGAAAGCCAAGATGGCGAGCTCAATCTTGCGGAACGAGAAGAGCAGGAAAACGAAGACCACCACGCTGCACACAATCCCGATATAGTTGAACGAGCCGCGCAGCATTTCCACGAGCTGCCGCCCCAGGTCACCACCGGAGAAGACGAAAGCGTCATCATCGCCATCGTCTATGACTGCGTGAACGGCATCGGGATCATCGGCGGTCACGTAACTCACGATCCGCCAACCGTTTTCCGTTTGGTAGATATACTTGTCGGTAAAGGGCTCCACGATATCGTTGAAGTCCTCTATGTCAGACACTTGCGCCAGTTCCTCAAACATTCTGTAGAACGGGAGGAAAGCGCCGTCGGAGAATCCCTGCGCGGCAGCCTCGCGTCGCACCTCCTCGCAGAGGTAGAACCATTTGGTATCGCCCCAGAAGGCATTCCAGCGGTGGACGGCTTCCTGCTGGCGTTGCTGCGAGGGGAGCATCTCCCCCACCCCGCTGACGGATGTAACCGCCTTGCAACCACGGAGTTTTCCCATCAACGAATCGTTACGGTTGACGGCCTCCTGCAGGGTCGCACCCTCGGCCACGGCATACAGGGTGCCAGAGGATTGCACCTGTGAAAGGATTTCCAGATTCTCGCGTTGCGAAGGGGTCATGTAGTTGATGTGCGAAAGGTCGCTGTCGAAGGAGGTCTTCTTGGAAAAGTAGCCCAGTATAATGGTGATTATCAGACCGATGGCGAGAATCCAGGGACGGGCCTTGCTGCGGGAGAGATGGAATCCAGTCCACTTTCCGAAGAGGAAATTCTCGGAAGGCTCCGGTCGTCTGCGCATCAGCTGCGGCAGGAAGATGAGCACGAAGAGGATAGTTCCGAGCAGCATGAGGGAGGCGAAGAGGCCGAGGTCCTGCATGGCGCGGGCGTCAAGCCAGAGCAGGCAGAGGAAGGCGGCCACGGTAGTGAGGTTGCCGATGAAGAGCGGCAGCACCATCTCGCGCAGCACTTCGCGCCGGTCGCCGGTCTCCTTGTAGATGTCGAGGAAATGCAGCGGGTAGTTGGCCACGATGCCGATGAGTACCGAGCCGATGCCCACCACAATGAGGGAGATGCCACCCCGGAAGACGGCAATGCCCGCCAAGGAGAACAATGCCCCGAAGAGGATGGAGGCACCCACCCAAAGGATATCGGAGAGGCGACGATAGTGCAACAGCAAAATCAAGAGTATCAGCACGATGGCAATGGCAACAGCGGTGATGGAGTCTCGCTTGATCTGCGCGGCATTGGTGGCGGCAATCAGCGGGCCACCCACGGAGGCAATTGCCACGCCGGGAATTTCGGAAGAGACCTCGGCAGCCTTCTCGTCCAGCCATTTCGAGAGTTTCCCGTTGTTATAGCTCTCGTTTGCCCCAAACGGACTGTCGAAAGTCAGGATGCCGTGCTGTCCATCGGCGGTGAAGAGATAGCCGTCAATGACTTGGAAAGAATCGTTGAGTTTCAGGGAGTTGAGACGTTGCAACGCTGGGGTGAAGAGCTGGAGCGGATCGGAGGGCAACGTACGCATGAAGACGCCCGACGTGGGGAACATCAGCATCTGCTTGTCGGCGGCGAGGCGTTCCTTCACGAAGCCAGGTGTTTGCAAAAGCGAATCAATCCGTTGGTAATCAGCCTCTTCGAGAAGATACGGCAGGTGGGCGTAGACAGCATCCATCAGGTCGAAAACCTGGGTTTCATCCACGGTGACGCTGACATTCTCCGCCATGTCGCTCCCTTCAAGAATCTCACCGAAACGTTGCATAGCCTCTTCAGCTACTTCCGTGTCCAAGGAGTCGCCCTGGGCAGCGGAAAAGACCACGACAATGCGGCTCTGCGCGGCAAACTGCTGGTAAACTTCCTGATATTTACGGTTTTCCTCGCCGTTGGGCAGGAACTTGGCGATATCCTCCTCATAACGCACCCGCGTGGCAAGGAAGGCAAAAAGAGCGGTCAGCGCGACGGCTAACGTGACGGTAAGCCAGCGCCGTTTTTCTAGGAAGTCGTAAATATGCAGGAAGAAATTTGTCATCATTTCACCAATTTCACCGCCTCCGAGACGGGAATCTTCTGCTCACCCTTGAAGGCGATGACAAATGCATCTGGGTATTTCGATTTAAGAGAAGAGAGTATCTCTTTGGCAGACTGCAAGTTCGATTCACTACCCGCCGTATATTTCCAGAGGCCGCCCTCATAGTAGCGGTTCACCTTGGGAATGTCCTTGAAACGTTTGTCGGTAAGGGCGATCTTGTCCGGCACCGCCATGAATTGGACCACAAAGCGGACAGCGTCAGGGTTCACGGGCGTGTTCGCTATTTTGGCCGTTTCGTTATCAGCTTTCTTATCTGACTGATTATCAGAAGGATTATCAGCGCTGTGATCATCTTTTGTTTCGGTTTTATTGTCTTTGGGTTCTTGTTTCGGAGGTTCGGGGGTGGAGACCCTGTCGCCGGTCATCTGGGTGTAGTAGGAGGCGAAACCGCGGTAGATGGCATCGGCAATCTCCTTCTTATGCTGTTCGTCGGTGAGGAACTTCTCTTCCGTGGGGTTCGACAGGAAGCCCATCTCGATGAGGATGCTGGGCATAGAGACGGACCAGAGCACCCAGTAAGGGGCCTGTTTCACGCCGCGGTCGAGTAGATGGGTGACCCCAACGAGGTTCTTCTGCACCTTATCGGCCAACAGGATAGAGTTGTTGAGATAGGCGGAAGAGTAGAGCGAGAACATGACGGCGGATTCGGGGGAGTCGGGGTTGAAGCCTGCGTAATGGTCTTTGTAACCCTCCTCCATGAGCATGGCGGCATTTTCCTTTTTGGCCACCGCCAGATTCTTCTCCGACTTGTCAAGACCCATCACGTAGGTCTCGACGCCGTGCGCGGAATGGTTGTCATTGGCATTGCAATGGAACGAGATGAAGAGGTCGGCATGATGGCTGTTGGCAATCTTGGCGCGGTTGTAGAGTTCCACGAACACGTCGGTGCTGCGGGTGTATATCACCTTGACATTCGGGCAGTTTTCGCTGATGAGCTTACCGGTTTTGAGGGCGACGTCGAGGGCGACATCCTTCTCGCGGGAGTAGGTGCCGAGGCATCCGGGGTCCTTCCCGCCGTGCCCCGCGTCAATCACCACTTTGAAGGTTTTGCCGTCTTTCTGGGCATTCGAAGGGAAGGCGAAAAAAGTTATGAACAAGCATACGAATAAAAAAAATTTCGAGTTCATCTCATTCGTTTTTTTGATTATCTTTGCTGATTTTTTCGGCGCAAAATTAATACTATTGACTTTATAAAACGACTGTTGGTTAAAAAATTATACACACTGGATTTTTCATATTTATGGGCGTTTCTTATAGCGTTCACATTCAGTGTGTTGTGCCTTGACGCGACGGCGCAGGCGCCCAGGTCGAGACGGCCGAACCGGGTTCATTCCGACACCACCGCACGTCCCCTTCCCCACCCCGAATCCGCGCCAACAGACTCCACTTCACCCGCGTCCCCGAAGGTCATCTCCCCCAACGCCATCTCCTCCACGGTCGAGTACAGCGCGAAAGACTCCGTCATCAACGACCTGCAGCAGCGCTACACCTACCTCTTCGGCGGCGCCGTGGTCAAATACGAGGACATGGAGCTCCGTGCCGACTACATCGAAATCGACTTCAAAAACAGCGAGTTATATGCCAGCGGCGTGGCCGATTCCACCGGACGGCTGCACGGCAACCCCGTTTTCATCCAGTCCGACGCCAACTACCACGCCCGCGAAATCAAGTACAACTTCCACACCAAGAAGGGAAAAATCACGCACGTCATCACCACGCAGGACGACGGATACATCCACGGCGAGCAGGTCAAGAAGATGGGCGACAACGTAGCCTACATCAAGCGGGGCAAGTACACCACGTGCGAACTTGACGACCCGCACTTCGAAATCTCGTTCTCCAAGGCCAAGGTCATCCAACACGACAAGATCCTCATCGGACCGGCCTACCTGAGCTTCACCGGCGTGCCCACCCCGCTCGCGCTGCCCTTCGGCTTCTTCCCGCTGGATTCCAAGCACAAGTCCGGTTTGGTGATGCCCTCCTTCGGTCAGGCCAATACCATGGGCTTTTACCTCAACGACTTGGGTTTCTACTTTGCCATCAACGACAACGTAGACCTGCTACTCTCCGCCGACCTCTACACGCGCGGCAGCTGGGGCTTGAAGGCCAAGTCGAACTACGTGTTCCGCTACCAGTGCGCCGGTAACGTGGAATTGGGTTACTCACGCATCCTCACCGGAGACCGCATAGACACGGCTAACTTCAGAAAGTCAAATAGTTACAAGATTTATTGGGACCACAAGCAGGACAACAAGTCGCACCCGCGCACCCGCTTTAGCGCCCACATCGACGTGCAGAGCTCCAACTACGCCAAATACACGATGACCTCAGCGGAGGACTACCTCTCCAACCAGTTCACCTCCACGGTCAGCTTCTCCACCTCCGCCGCCGACTTCTTCTTCGTGGACGCCACGGTTTCCTACTCGCAGAACACCAGCACCCACGCCGTCAACCTCAAACTGCCCAACGTCAACATGTCGGTGGCGCAGTTCTACCCCTTCCGCAAGAAGAACAAGGTCGGCCAGCTGAAATGGTACGACAATATCTCGCTGAAGTGGAACTCGCAGCTCATCGGACAGATAAACACCGCCGACTCGCTCTTCTTCAAGCCCGTCACGTGGCAGCACTTCGAGACCGGCATGATGCACACCATTCCGCTCACCATCCCCATCAAAATCGCCAAGACCATCAACTGGAACACCAGCGTCACGTTCACCGAGAAGTGGTACCTGCAGCACTATTCGCGCCACATGGAATGGGACACGGCGGTTTCCTCGACTCCGATGCTGGTGCAAGACTTCAACCGCAAGTTCGGCGCGGTGCACGACCTCTCCATCTCCTCCAACCTCACCACCAAGGTCTATGTGATGTACGTTTTCAAGAAGGGCGGGCTGAACGCCATCCGCCATATCATCACCCCGACGCTGAACTTCACCTTCCAGCCGGCGCTCAACGGTCGCCATAACGCCCAGTACGTCAACCCGATGACCGGCGAGATTGTGGATTACAACTACTACGACAATTCCATTTTCGGGCCCGGAACCAACCGGATGTCAGCACGGGCGCAGGTCTCGTTCGGCAACAACCTGGAAATCAAGGTGCGTTCGAAGAAGGACACCATCACGGGGATGAAGAAAGTGCCCCTCATCGACAACTTCAACATCTCCATGTACTACGATTTCGCCGCTGATTCCATGAACTGGTCCACGCTCACGATGTCGGGCCGCAGCACCCTCTTCAAACAGCTTTACCTCACCTACAGCTTCATCTTCGACCCCTACAGCATCAACAGCGAAGGGCGGAGGGTGAACGTCACCGAATGGGACGCCAACCACCGGCTGCTGCGATTCTCGTCGGGAACCTACACTGTCTCCTTGAACTACCGCATCGACCAGAACACGTTCAAGTCGAAGGATCCGGAGCGGCAGAAGGCGCGGCTGCCGTGGTCGTTCACCTTCAACTACTCGTTCACCTACGGCATCAACGACAACCTGGACTACTACCGTCTCATCTACTACGGCGAAGATCTGAAGCCCTACAAGAACAACATGGTGCACACGCTGAACGTGAACGGCGAAGTCTACATCACCAAGAAGTGGAAGGTGGGATTCACCACGGGCTACGATTTCGTGCAGAAGTCGCTCTCTTACACATCGATAGACGTCTACCGCGACATGCACTGCTGGGAGATGAGTTTCAACTGGATACCGACGGGGTATCGGCGGGGGTGGAAGTTCACGATCAACGTGAAGTCTTCGACGCTGAAGGATGTGCTCAAGTTGCCGTTGCACCAAGACTTCCGCAGTAATTTGTAACGGCGGAATGGGGTCGGCGAATTTGGCAAATCTTGCGTATTTATTAGACGACAAGAACGACGACAAGAACGACGACAAGAACGAAGATAAAAACGACGATAAAAACGACGATAAAAACGATAGAAACGACAACGAGAAAAACGACAACAACGATAATAAACGATAATAACGACAACAAACAAAACTATACGACTATGAGTAAGTTCACGCACCTGCATGTGCATACGCAATATTCGATTCTGGACGGCATGTCGGCGATTCCGGCGCTGATCGACAAGTGCCTGGCGAACGGCATGAACGCCATGGCCATCACCGACCACGGGGTCATGTACGGCATCAAGGAGTTTTCCGACACCGTCAGCAAGAAGAACGGCAAAGTGAAGGACGAAATCAAAGAGCTAGAGAAAAAGCTGCCGGAGCTGACAGACGAGGCGGAAATCGCGGAGTGCCAGGCGAAGATAGCGGCGTTGAAGCAGAAAATCTTCAAGCCGATTTTCGGGTGCGAGGCGTATGTGGCGCGCAAGACGAACACCAACCCCGAGGGGAGCCGCCTCATACACGAACATAAGGAAAACGGCAGCGGTTACCACCTCGTCGTGCTGGCCAAGAACGAAATCGGCTACCATAACCTCTGCAAAATCATATCGTTGGGCTGGATCGACGGCAAATACTACCGTCCGCGTATCGACCGAGCGCTGCTGGAGCAGTACCACGAGGGGCTGATTGTCTCCTCCGCCTGCTTGGCCGGCGAGGTGCCGCGCAACATCACCAACGGCGACTACGAAAAGGCCAAGGAGGCCGCGCTGTGGTTCAAGGGCATCTTCGGAGACGACTATTATCTTGAAATACAACGACATAAAACCGACAAACCTGGTGGCGACCGCAGCGTCTATGAGCAGCAGAAGGTGGCCAACGAAGGCATTCTGCGTTTGGCCGCCGAAACCGGCATCAAGGTCATCGCCACCAACGACGTGCACTTCGTGAACGAGGAGGACGGCGAGGCCCACGACCGGCTCATCTGCCTGAGCACCGGCAAGAAGTTCGACGACACCGACCGCATGCACTACACCAAGCAGGAGTGGCTGAAGACACCGGAGGAGATGGAGGCCATCTTCGCCGACGTGCCCGAAGCGCTGGCCAACACGCAGGAAATCGTCGACAAGGTGGAGACTTACGTGTTGAAACACGCCCCTATCATGCCGATGTTCGAGATACCAGAGGAGTTCGGCACCGTGGAAAGCTACAAGCAGAAATTCAGCGAGGAGGACCTCCGCGCCGAGTTCGAAAGCAACGAAGGTGGAGCCGGCCGTATCGAGAAACTGGGCGGTCTGGAGCGCGTCTACCGTATCAAGCTGGAGGCCGACTACCTTCACAAACTCACGATGGAAGGCGCGGTGCAACGCTACGGCGATCCCGTCGATCCGGAAATTCTGGAACGCATCGAATTCGAGCTGGGGGTGATGCGCAACATGGGCTTCCCCGGCTACTTCCTCATCGTGCAGGACTTCATCGCGGCGGCCCGCGCCATGGGCGTCTCCGTGGGTCCGGGCCGTGGCAGTGCGGCCGGCTCCGTGGTCGCTTACTGCCTGAAAATCACCGATGTGGATCCGCTGAAGTACGACCTCCTGTTCGAGCGTTTCCTCAACCCCGACCGTATCTCCCTGCCTGATATCGATGTCGATTTCGACGATGAAGGCCGCTACAAAATCCTCGACTGGATCACCCAGAAATACGGCAAAGAGAAAGTCGCGCACATCATCACCTACGGCACCATGGCCACCAAGTCGAGTATCAAGGACGTGGCTCGCGTGCACGACCTCCCCATCCCCGATTCGGACCGGCTCACCAAGATGATTCCCGTCAAGCTGCCCGAAGACCCCAAGACGCACAAGGCCCCGAAGGTCAACATCGAGAACTGCCTTGCCAACATCCCGGAATTTAAGGCCGCCTACGACAGCAGCCCGCGGATTCACGACATCATCCACTACGCCAGCCAGTTGGAGGGCACCGTGCGACAGGTCGGCATTCACGCGTGCGGCGTCATCATCGGCGCTGACGACCTCACCAAATTCGCACCGCTGTCCACCGTGGAAGACAAGGAGGCGAAAGAGGACATCATTGTTACCCAATACGAAGGTTCCGTCATCGAGGATGTAGGCCTCATCAAGATGGACTTCCTCGGGCTTTCTACGCTCACCATCCTAAAGGAAGCCATCTCCAACATCAAGAAATCCAAGGGGATAGACGTGGATATTGACCATATCCCACTTGACGACCCATTGACCTACCAGCTCTACTGCGAAGGCGACACCATCGGCACGTTCCAGTTTGAATCGGGTGGCATGCAGAAGTACCTGCGCGAGCTGCAACCTTCTACCTTTGAGGACCTTATCGCTATGAACGCCCTCTACCGTCCGGGCCCGATGGACTACATCCCGCAATTCATCGACCGCAAGCAGGGTCGCGAAAAAATCGAGTACGACATCCCCATCATGGAGAAGTACCTGAAAGACACCTACGGCATCACCGTCTACCAAGAGCAGGTGATGTTACTGTCGCGACTGTTGGCCAACTTCACGCGCGGCGAGTCCGACACCCTGCGTAAGGCCATGGGTAAGAAGCTGAAGGATAAGCTGGATGCACTGAAGCCCAAATTCATTGAAGGCGGCAAGGCTAACGGCCACGAAGAGAAGACGTTGGAGAAAATCTGGGCTGACTGGGAGAAGTTCGCTTCCTACGCCTTCAACAAGTCGCACGCCACCTGCTACTCGTGGGTCGCCTACCAGACTGCCTACCTCAAAGCGCACTACCGCGCCGAGTACATGGCCGCCAACTTGACGAACAGCGTTACCGACATCAAGAAAATCACCACCTATATCGAGGACTGCCAAAAGAGCGGCATCACCGTCAAGGGGCCCGACATCAACGAGTCGGACGAGACCTTTACGGTCAACAAGGACGGCGATATCCGTTTCGGTCTGGCGGCATTGAAGGGGGTCGGCTTCAGCGCGGCCAGCAGCATCGTGTCGGAGCGCAACGCCCACGGCCCATACACCAGCATCATGGACTTCTTCGAACGCGTGAACCTCGCCAGCTGCAACAAACGCTGTCTCGAATCGCTGGCCTACGCAGGCGCGTTCGACTGCTTCCCCGACATCCATCGGGCACAGTACTTCATCGTCAACGACAAGGGCCGCAACACCATCGACATGCTGATTTCCCGCGCCACCTCCAAGGAGAAGAACGCCGCCCAAATCGACATATTCGCGGAAATGTCGGAGGAGGAGACCGGCAAGGTGGAGGACACGTTCGTCTTCCCGCAATGCGACCCGTGGAACTACTACGACCAGCTCAAATACGAGAAAGAGGTCGCCGGCTTCTTCATCTCCGGACATCCGCTCAAAGAGTATCAAGTCATTATCGACAGTTTCACCAACGCGGAGATTTCCCAGATGGAGGACACCGACTTTCTGGCTCGCAGCGTGCAAAGCGGCAAAGGCGTGCAGGTTGCGGGCATTGTGAGCAGCGTCATGAGCGGTGTCAGCAAGACCGGAAACCCTTACGGCAAAGTGGTTCTGGAAGACAACAGCGGCACGTGGACGTGGTTCCTGCGCGGCTCCAACTTCCAGAAATTCGAATGGTTACTGAAGGTCGGCAACCGCGTGTTCGTCAACGCTTCTGTGCGACAGAACAGCTGGAAAGACAAGAACACCCAAGAGGACGTGGTGCGCTACGACGTGAACCCCGTGCAGATTTATCCCCTCAACGAAGTGTATGAAAAGCTCTGCAAAGGCGTACAATTACAACTGCAGTTAAGCGACATCACCGCTTCGCTGGGTCTGAGTATCAAGGACATGCTGGAAAAGCACTCCGGGAAGATTCCCTTCAACATCCGCATCTTCGAGAAGGACAGGGTCTTCTACTCCGACTTCTTCAACTTCGCCGCGAAGGTCGATCCCGAGAGTTTCGTGCGGGATTTCACGCTGCCAGCGGACTATAAACTCGTATTAGAAGGATAGGTGTATCCTCAATGTAGAGACGTTGCGCGCAACGTCTCTACATTAGGCATTTTCAGAAAAAACGGGATTATTGTTTCAACAATTTCAAATTGAAGACACGCTCATTCTCGGACACCTTCACCATATAAACCCCTCTCGACAAATCTGAAACATCGAACTCGGGGCCGGTGCTTCGCAGCAACAGACGTCCTCTCATATCGTAAACATCTACATAACAAGATGTTGTACGCAATCCCATAATGCGACAAAGATTCTTGGCAGGATTAGGCGCGAGATAGACAGAAGCGAATCCATCGTAATCCTCAATCCCGACAGTAATGGTCAAATGGAGCGTCACGACGCTATCGCAGCCGTCGGCGGAGGTGAACGTCTGCGTATAATCACCTGTAGCACAGTAAAGTTGACCGTTCCACTCGTAACAACTGTCAGTGGTAACGATATCGTATTCCGATGAAACATCGTTGTTGATGGTCAAGTGCAGCGTCACGACCGAATCACAACCTTCCGCAGTGGCGAAGGTCTGGGTGTAATCACCTGATTGATTGTATGTCACGTCATTCCAGAGGTAGCTATAACAGGTTTCCTCGGTGAATTCGGAGTGGCTTACATTCTTCAAAGTCAACGTCATGGTGACGACACTGTCGCAGCCGTCTACCGTCGGCAACGTGCAGTCCTGCGTGCCGGCGGCAGTGAACGTCACACCGTTCCAGGTGTAAGGCAACTCGTTCTCACAGACGGTCTTTGCATCCGAAACCGCATAAACCGGATTGGCCACCACCGTGACTGAATCGGAAAGCTCGCCGCAGGTGGAGGTGGTCATCGTGACTGTGTATGTGCCCTCCCCTACTTGGATTTGCGACCCCGTAGCCCCCGTGCTCCACGTGTAGGCGCCCTCTCCGTCGGTATTGACGGTTAGGGTCGTGGTTTCACCGGGACAGACACTTGTATTGCCACTAATCGTCAAATAAGAGGCCTCTCCAGAATTGGGATACGAGATGTTCATTCGAATCTGGTTCTTCACATTCACACGCGTACCAGAGGTATTGCCCGGAGCGAAAGGATCGTAGTTGGTGTTGTCACTATACTTATATATGGCACAATTGGAGTTACCATCAAAGACCTTGCACGACATGTGCGGGGAAGAGGTATAAGCGCCGGTGTTGTCGTCCACAATTAGAGCCAAATTGCTGCTGCCGTCATACTCGAACGGCGTGTCAAACGGGAAAGAAATCCACTCATCGGCAGCCATGGTCACGGTGCCGCTGAACACTTTGTCCGCGTTAGTAACAGGAATCCAGTCCGTGCTACTGGAAAAGGCCGTCTTGGTCGTACTCACCAAATAAAGATCATACGTGCGGGTCTCCTCTTCACCGCCATTGTAGAAGGCGATACTGCTGATAACCCCGGCTTCGCCAAGCTCCGCAGGCGTGTAAAGCTGCTGCGAAAGCTCGTATTTATAGTACGAATAGCTGGGCAGGTACTGGCTGGTTGTTGTGCCGTTGCCGACTTCCACCGTTTCAAAAGACAGGGGCAGGAACGAGCAGACGGCACTCCACTGGCTTACGCCGTTCGTGTCGCCGCAATCGGATTTTACCCGGGCGTAATAGGTGTTCCCAGACGTGAGGCAGGCAAGAGCCGTAGTGGGTGCACCGCTGACATTCACCTCCGAATAGGTGCCGAACGTCTCGTCCGTGCTGTATTGCAACACCCAGTCGGTAGCGTTACCGAATTCCGTCCAGGAGAGCGTGGCGGAGCTGCCCGTCAACTCCGTGCAGGTCAAATGCAACGGTCTGAAACAGGTGACGCCGGAGCCTTCCGTGACCATCACCGGTTGGAAATAAGGAATGTAATTCTGAGCAAGCGCCACTAATTCAAGCTCCCCAGGCATCAGGGTCTCGGGCAGCGGAAGATTCACCATGCCGTTCGCATCGGCGAATGCGGCAGCCACAAGGTTCCCGCCCGACGTGAGCGCGACGTAAGCATAAGGCGCGACCTGGGAGGGATAGACGAGCGTGTCGCCCGTGATGACAGAATCCGCAACAACCGTCATCTGGGAAGGCATACCCAAAAACACACGCACCGACGGGTCGCCGAAGCAGTGGTAAATCTCCCAATAGTAGAGTTTCCGGGAAGACGACGAGGACTGCACCGCCATGTTGCCGCCCTGCACAATGCCGCCGATGGTGGAAACCCACGTGCTCTGCGCTTCGTTATGCGTATGGAACATCTTGTCATAGACGCCCAAATTGGAGGCATTATAGCTCATCGAGGCGTTGATGTTGCTGCGCACACCCACCGACCAATAGACATCCTCGCTCCAGTAACTGCTGTTGGACGCCCCGATGTAGCCCATGGCCCCTTTTTCGGCGGCACGCAAAAGGGTCTCGCCGAAGCAGGAACTGTCGTCAAATTTACCTGAAAGACAGCAGTTTCCAATCAAGAGTCCATACTTGTCGGTATTGGTCATGGAGGAGACATGCGTGTTCGAGAAGGAGGGATCGGCCCAGCCGGAAGAGCTGCCGTGCGCGGTGTAGTTGGCAAAACCGACACCAGCATTGATTTCACTGCGGATGGTGGCAGCCTGTGAAGAACAGTTGTAATTGTGCTTATACACCGTGGTATAATTGTGCGTGGTGCTGTTCGTGTTGATGTAATTATTGTAGGCGTAGTTGATCTGCCCGTCGGCGTGGGTGGTCGAATAGCCGTTGGCGTCCGTGCCCGCAATCAGCACGGCTTTGCCCAAGTACGACGGGTCGGGCATGGTGTAGCTTTCGTACATCATGATTTTCGTTATCTGGTTGGACAGATGGGAGTTGTTCGTGGCGGACAAACGCCCGTAATAGCAGTCCGGGATATTATCGTTGCCCGCGAGAGTAGCATAATAGAGGTCCGTCACATGGTCGTTGTCGGACACGCCGGTGAACGCCGGGAGCTGCGCCACGTCCCCGATAAGCAAAAGGAACGTGGGAGCGGGATTGTCTGCCGTAGCGTTGTTGTAACAGTTCTGGATGTAGTTCTTGATAGACGTGGTGGTCGTACCCACATTGGCTTCGCTGGTGTAGGCCACCTCCACCAAGTAGCCGAGACGGCGTTTCCACGCCACGAAAGCGGCCAAGTCCGTATTAGTGGAGAACATCGAATTCGCCACAATCAAGTATTTGATGGGGGAATTCGCGAACTCCGCCTTCGGGGCTTCTTCCATCTTGTTGATAACCAAATCGTTCGTTAACGTAAACAGCGGGGAATCGTCCCGCTGAATCCGCTCGGTCATCGTCATGTCGGTGTTCACGAACGAGAACTCCACCTCAATCTGGCTGTAAATCCGGACCGTCTGGGTGACGGGATTGTACTGCACGGGCGAGAGATAAACGTTGGCCAGGGCGAGACCGCGTCGCACACCGGCTTTCTCCACCCTTACCAACGGCAAAGCGTAGAAGGCATTGGTCGAGTAAATCGTCTGGTTATAAGCAAATTGAGGGTTACTATCGCTCTTCGACTGACTTGGCTGCGAGGGGAACAGCAGTTGGGTGATGCCCAAGTCGGCAGCGGCATAATCGGTGTATTGTGCTTCGACAATGGTGGCCACCACGGAATCGCAGACGGGAATCTGCAGCAGTTTGGTCAGCATCGGCAGCGACGGCGCACCAGGATTGTTGGAGACATCGAAACCGTCCATCGTTATCCGTGAGAAATTCCCTTGCGGAAGGGAGACATTCTCCACAGAGAGAGAACCCGGGGTGAACGTCACGGAAACTTTCTCGAAAGAATTCTCCGAAACCTGCACATTCTGCGCCACAACAAACGGACAGATGCAGCACAAAAGCAGCCAAAACAGGTGTTTTTTCATAATGTTGGCAATTGAAAAATAATGGCGCGAAAATACAAAAAATGCTATTTTTCCTCTATAAAAATTCCTGTGATTACCGAAAGTGCCTGTAAAAATACGCGCGATATGCGGAATTAACAACCGTCCCATTTCAGAGGAAAAAAATTGTATTTTTGCACCCTTAAAATATATAGTATATGGACAGAGTTGTTAGCGGCATCCGGCCGACCGGATTCTTACATTTGGGCAACTATTTCGGTGCCCTCAGAAATTTCATCAAGATGCAGGAGGAGAACGAATGTTTCTTCTTTATCGCTGATTATCACTCACTTACAACACACCCGACTCCCGCCGACCTGCAGTCGAACGTCAGGAACATCCTTATCGAATACATCGCTGCGGGCCTCGACCCCGAAAAGGCGACCATCTACGTGCAGAGCGACGTCCCGCAGGTGTGCGAGCTCTCGCTGCTGCTCTCCATGAACGTCTATGTCGGCGAGTTGCAGCGCGTGGCCTCCTTCAAGGAGAAGGTGCGCCGCCAACCCGACAACGTCAACGCCGGCCTGCTCAACTACCCCGTGCTCATGGCCGCCGACATCCTGCTGCACCGCGCCGACAAGGTGCCGGTGGGCAAGGACCAGGAGCAGCACCTCGAAATGACCCGCGATTTCGCCCAGCGTTTCAACCGCATCTACAAGAACGAGTATTTCAAACTGCCCGTGGCCTACAACTTCGGCGGCGAGTTGGTGAAAATCCCCGGCCTGGACGGCTCCACCAAGATGTCCAAGTCCGACAACGAGAACTCCTGCATCTTCCTCGCCGACGCGCCGGAGGTGATTCGCAAGAAGGTGATGAAGGCCGTCTCCGACAGCGGTCCCACGGAACCGGGACAACCCAAGACACAGGCCGTGGAGAACCTCTTCCAGCTGATGAAGGCCGTCTCCGCGCCCGAAACCTTGCAATATTTCGAAGAACAATACCAGAACTGCGCCATCCGCTACGGCGACATGAAGAAGCAGCTCGCCGCCGACATCACGGCCTTCGTGCAGCCCATGTACGAGCGCATTCTGGAGCTTCGCGGTCAGGACGACTACATCCGCAAAGTGGCCCGCCAAGGTGCCGAAAAGGCCCGCGAGAGTGCTGCCAAGACCATCCGCGAAGTGCGCGAAATCATCGGTATCAAATCCTTCTAAACACCTGGAATGTCGCTACTTACGCAATATCCGCTTTGGCTGGCGATTTTCGCCGTGCTTCTCGGCGTGGGCTACGCGCTGTTCCTCTATTACCGCAACGACAACGTGGCCTTCGAGAAGCGAGACCGTATCATTATGGCCTCCCTGCGCGGCGTCGCCATGACGCTACTCGCTTTCCTGCTGCTCGCGCCCATGCTCAAGATGATTCGCAAGCAGACCGACAAGCCCGTCATCATCTTCTCCATCGACAACAGCGAGTCCATTGCCGCCGGCAAGGATGCCGCCTGGTACACCGCCGACTATCCCAAACAACTGCAAAAGGTCGTCAGCGAGCTGGCCAAGCAGTACGATGTGGACGCATACCTCGTGGGCGACGAGAACCAACTCGTTGATAATGAAAAGGTCAGCGTGGACTTCTCCGACAAATCCACGAACCTCTCTGCTCTCTTCGACGACATCAGCCTGCTCTACGCGAACCGCAACGTCGGCGCGGTGGTGATGCTCTCCGACGGCATCTACAACATCGGGTCCAACCCCTACTACGCCGCACAAAAGGTCGGATTTCCGGTCTATACGGTCGGGCTCGGCTCCGACGAACAGGCCACCGACCTCTTCATCGCCGACATCGTCCACAACAAGGAGGTGCTGAAAGGCAACCGCGCCCCCGTGGAGGTGAAGGTGCAGGCGGGCAAACTCGCAGGCAAGAGCGCCAAGCTGACCGTCTCCGACGAGAAGGGCGAAGTCTTTTCTAAAACGATACAAATCACAGGAAACCAATATTTTGAGACCGTTTCTTTCCTCGTGGATGCGGAAAAGACCGGCATCAAGAAGTTCAAAGTGGACCTGGACGAGCTCGACGGCGAAGTCACGCACAAGAACAACCACACACAGTTCTTCATCCGCGTGATTGAATCGAAGGACAAGATTGCCATCGTGTATGACGCGCCGCACCCCGATGTGGCCGCCATCCGCTCCGCGCTGGAACTCTCTGAAAATTACGATATTACCGTGGCTTCCGTCGATGAGTTCAAGGAGAATCCGACCAGTTTCGGACTCGTCATACTCCACCAGCTGCCCTCGAAGAAGCACCCGGCCTCGTCGTTGCTCTCCCAAATCCGCCAAGGCGGAGTCTCGGCGCTCTATATCATCGGCATGCAGACCGACCTGAACGCCTTCAACGGGCTGAACACGGGTTTGCAAATCACGCAGGGCAAGAGCATGACAAACAACGCCACGGCCTCCTACAACAGCAACTTCATGCTCTTCTCGTTCTCCGAGGAGGCGCAACAGCTGCTCCCGACATTGCCGCCGTTGCAGTCGCCGTTCGGCACCTACAAGGCCGCCGTGTCCGCCAATCTCTTCATGAAACAGAAAATCAGCGGTGTGGAGACCAACTACCCGCTCATCCTGTTCAACGATGTGAACGGAGCCAAGACGGGCGTCATCAGCGGCACGGGACTTTGGTCGTGGAAAGTCTACGACTTCGTGAACACGCAGAACCACGACGCCTTCAACGAGATTATCGGTAAGACCGCGCTGTTCCTGGTCGCCAAGAACGACAAGAGTCCGTTCCGGGTGCGCCACAACGCCATTTTTGCCGAAAACGCGCCCGTAGAATTCTCCGCCGAGCTCTACAACGAGAGCCACGAGCTGGTGAACACCCCCGACGTGAAGCTCACCATCAAGGGCAGCGGCGACACCACCTACGACGCTCAGTTCTCCAAACAGAATAACGCTTACTACCTGAATATGGGCGAGTTGCCGGTCGGCACCTACACCTGGACCGCCAAGACACAACTCGGCACCAAGAGCTACGAAAAGAGTGGGAGTTTCTCCGTCCAGGAGATTTTCGTGGAGACCGCCAACCTCGTCGCCAACCACGACCTGCTGAAGAGCATCGCGCAAACGAGCGGCGGCAAGTACTTCGACCGCAGCGAGTTGGAGAAGGTGGTCAAGGAAATCAAGGCCAACGACAACATCAAGCCCGTGGCCTCCTACCAGAAGAAGTACTCCATGTTGCTGAACTCCCCGTGGTACCTTGCAGCCATCGTGCTGCTGCTGGGAATCGAGTGGTTCTTGCGGAAGTGGCACGGAGGGGTTTAAGAGATAAGGCAAGAGGCGTTCGAAGAAAGACGTGAAACGGAAGACTTTTGAATTGAAATGTAAGACTTTTGACTTATGAATAAAACATTGACATTCACAGCCTTTATGATGCTGTTTGCGGCAGTTTCAGCGCAGACAGTCTCATTGACGTTCACGGGGAGAGACGTCCTTGACCAATACACACCCCTGACCCAAGTGGTCATCACCAACCACACCAAAGGATGGCAGGAGACGCTGATCTGGCCTGATACAGTGTTAGTGCTATCCACAACGGGCATAAAAGATATTGAGACACAGCAGTCTCTATGGTGGTCGCAGAGCCATCCCAATCCGTTCGACGGCACCACGAATGTGCAACTGCACGTTTCCGAGCCGGGTGATGTGGCGGTGGAAATCACCGACATTGCCGGGCGCATGGTCAAGACAGTGCATGCCTCGTCTCTACAACCGGGAACCCACGAGATGCGCGTTTCCCTGTCCGCTGCGGGCATCTACTTCCTGACCGCCCGACAGAACGGCCGTATGGTCTCGATGAAGATGGTGAACCGCAGAAACGGCGGGAACAACGACATCGTAATTTCCAACGTAGAGACACAACATTTTGCGTCGCTACGGCAATCCCAGAGCTCCGACAGAGGCGTTTCCAACAGTCCGTTCGACCTTGGAGATCTGATGGAATACATCGGTTATGCCACCTATAACGCCGTCACGGTGGAGAGTGCGCCTATTACGCAGATGGTGTTTGCCCCGCAGACCATCGTTCTGCCGTTTTCCTTCTCCGTCAGCGGTGAGGACGCGGAGCCTTGTCCCAACATTCCCACGGTGACGGACCTCGACGGCAACGTCTACAACACCGTGCAGATCGGCACCCAGTGCTGGATGCGGGAGAACCTGCGCACCACGCACTTTTCAGACGGCACGGCCATCGTCAACGGAGGGGATTCCATGAGCAACAACGCCCCTTTCTATTACGACAACACCACCACTACCATTCCGTTGGACAAGCGCGGGTACTGGTACAACTGGCAGGCGGCGATGCAGGCCTGTCCTGAAGGCTGGCACCTTCCGAGCGATTCGGAGTGGACCGTTCTCAGCGACTATATGAGTCTCCAGGGCGAATACACCTGTCTGGAGTACCCCGACAAGATTGCCAAGGCACTGGCCCACGAAATGTATTGGGTGACGGCCTACGAAGTGTGTTCTCCGGGCGACCTGAGCACCTTCTCGAACAACGCTTCGGGGTTCGGAGCAGTTCCTACCGGCGAGAGCTTCGAAACCTGGTCCGACGGCGAAGGTTACTACGCGATGTTTTGGACTTCCTCAACGAACTACACCACATTTGCCTGGGTGCGTCTAATGGGCAACAGCTGTCCCAACCTGCTCAAGGATTACTCCGTCAAACTTTCCTGTCATTCTGTAAGATGCCTTCATAATTAAGAATGTAGAATTAAGAATAACAATAAAAAAATGACAAATACGAAAAGACATATCCTTACCCTGTTCCTATTTGTGTTGTGCAGTTGGGCAACGGCGCAGCAAATCGCCTTGTTGAAGTACAACGGCGGCGGAGACTGGTACGCGAACCCGACCTCGCTTCCGAACCTCATCAAGTTCTGCAACCAGAATCTGGGGATGTCGCTTGACCCTAAACCCGCCACCGTGGAGGTCGGCAGCGCGGACCTCTTCCGCTATCCCTTCGTGCACATGACGGGCCACGGGAACGTCGCCTTCACCGATGCGGAGGCCTCGAACCTGCGCACCTACCTCATCGCCGGCGGTTTCCTGCACGCGGACGACAACTACGGCATGTCGCCCTACATCCGGGCGCAGATGAAAAAGGTCTTCCCCGAATTAGAGTTGGTGGAACTGCCCTACAACCACCCGATCTTCCACCAGAAGTACAACTTCCCGAACGGGTTGCCCAAGATCCACGAGCACGACAACAAGCCGCCGCAAGCCTTCGCCCTCTTCTGGGAAGGGCGCATGGTCTTCCTCTTCACCTACGAATGTGACCTCGGCGACGGCTGGGAGGACTTCGTCGTCCACAAGGACTCCGAGGCCACCCGCACGAAAGCCCTGCAGATGGGCGCGAACATCATACAGTATGTGTTCTCGAATTAAGACCGTTACGCGAACTCGTATTGCAGAATCGCGACATTCAGGGCATCTTCCAACTTGCAGATAGTTTCCAGTGAGAGATTTTCCTCCCCTTTTAAAAGTCGGGAGATATATTGCGGCGAACAGCCCATCCTGTCGGCAAGGTCTTGTCTGGAAAGACCTTGTCTCTTCATTGCCATCGCTGCTTTAATGGCTATTTTGCGGGAATATTTCAGCCAACCTTTGGCTTTCGCATAACGGAGTCGTTCCTCTTCCACCCGCCATTCTGAAGGTTCTTCTGTTTGATAACGGCTCAACCGAGCAATGGCCTCTTCTAATGTCATAATTCTACCTCCTTCCGATAATCGGTGAAACTGTCTTCGTCGAACACACGTTCTTGAATCAGGAAATTCCTGACTTTTTCCATTTTTTCCAACTCTTGCAGTGTGTGCTCTCGTTCCTGCATTGTTCTAGTCAGTTTGATAGCGCCTCCCGTGATAATATAGATCCCCATGCTCAGTTTGATGGCGTACAAACGGAGCCAACTTCTGCGACTTGGGCGATCTTTTTCTTTCCCGAGCAACATCTCACTGATACGATTGTTGTCAAGAGGACGAAAGAAATGGTCAAGATTAGCGTCGGGTGAGATGTCCATGATAATACACGCCATTTCATCCCTGTCTTCCATGGTCTGATAGATTGCATCTTCAATATTGGTGATTCTGAAATAGGAAATCAAATCATCCATGTTCTGCATAAAAAAGTCGGCCAGCCATTCTGCATCTTGCCATTGAGAGAGCACTTTTTGGAGGGCATTCTCGTTATCCTTGTTAAAACGAACCGCCCACAAACGGCCATCATCTAATACTTTGTCAAATATCATTGTTTTTGGTTTTACAAATTATTATAGTCCCGCAAAAATACACTTTTTTCGTTAACGCAATCTATAGGTTGCATTTTTTCAAGAAAGGAACTTTGACCGTTTTATCACAACCCCGCATTGTCAACTTTTGCCCACTAACCATTACCCAAAAAAGTGTATCTTTGCCCGTTTTTTTGAACCCGAATTATGAGAAGAATATTTTACACCATGATGATGATGTGGATATGTCTCGCGCCCACATTCGCGCAGAAGGACACCGTCACCGTCATCTCCTTCAACATCCGCTACAACAACCCCGGCGACGGCGACAACATCTGGGATAACCGCAAGGCCAGCTGCGTCAAAATGGCCCAGATGGAACGGCCCGACTTCCTCTGTGTGCAGGAGGCCTACTTCGTGCAGCTCGACTATCTTGACAACAATCTCCCTGACTACCAATATATTGGCGTGGGACGCGACGACGGCAAACAGGGCGGCGAGCACATGGCCATCCTCTATCGCAGCGACCGCTACGAGGTCATCGAGCACGGCGACTTCTGGCTGAGCGCGACTCCCGACGTCTGCTCGCGCGGGTGGGACGGCGCCTGCAACCGCATTGTGACGTGGGGCTACTTCCGCGACAAAAAGACCGGCAAGACCCTCTACTGTTTCAACACGCATCTCGACCACGTAGGAGAAGTGGCCCGCCGTGAGTCGCTGAAACTCATCCCCGAACGCATCAAGAGCATCGTCTCCGACAAGAAGGCTCCCGTGTTCCTCACCGGCGACTTCAACTCCACAACCGAAAACGCCATTTTCAAACCGCTGAAGAAGATGATGAAGGAGGCCCGCGAGGACGCACCCGTCACCGACCACCGAGGCACCTTCAACGGCTGGGGCAACGCGCCCAACAACATCGTCATCGACCAGATTTTCTACCGCAACGCCACTCCCCTGCTCTACCAGACCCTCGACTCCGACAAATACGGCCGCTGGCTGATTTCCGACCACTACCCCATCAAGGGCGTGTTCGTACGGTAAATGATGAATGATGAATGATGAATGATGAATATTCCTTGAGCAGTCCCGAAGGGACAAGAGCTCGGTAGCGCAATTAACCCCACACAAGGCGAAGCCGTAGTGTGCCCCCCATAACCGTAAAACCGTATAAAAAATGAATACCGAAGAAAGATCCCGAATCATAACGTTAGTGAAACGTGAGGTGGTGCCCGCAATCGGGTGCACCGAACCGATGGCCGTGGCATTGGCCGTGGCGAAAGCCAAAGAGGTGCTGGGCGGCGTGCCCAAACGAATCACCGTGTCGTTGAGCGCGAACATGCTCAAGAACGCCATGGGCGTGGGCATTCCCGGCACCGGAATGGTGGGCCTTCCCATCGCCATCGCCCTCGGCGCGCTGGCCGGAAAGTCCGAATACCAGTTGGAGGTGCTGAAGGACATTACCCCCGAACTTGTGGAAGACGGCAAGGCGTTCATCGCCCAAAACCGCATCAAAATCCTGCAGAAAAAGGACACGGACGAGAAGCTCTACATCGAAATCGACTGCCACAACGGCGACGACAACGTGCAGGTGGTCATCAGCGGGATGCACACCCATTTCAGCTATATCGCCAAAAACGGCGAGGTGCTCTTGGACGACCGCGTGAAAACCGAGACCAAAACCGAAGAAGAAGACCCGAAATTGGACATGCGCACGGTGTATGATTTCGCCACCACTGCACCGATTCCGGAAATCCATTTCATCCTCGAAACGGCGGAACTGAACAAGCGGGCGGCGGAAATGTCGCTGAACAACCGGTTCGGACACGGGTTAGGCCGCACCATCTTCATGGAGCCCAAGTCGCAGTTTTTCGGCAACGGCATCTATTCCAAGATATTGTCTTACACCTCGGCGGCGTGCGACGCGCGTATGGCGGGCGTGAAAGTGCCGGTGATGAGCAACTCCGGCAGCGGCAACCAAGGCATTGCAGCCACCTTGCCGGTATGGGTATTCGCCAAAGAAAGACTTAAAAGCGAAGAAGACCTTACCAGAGCATTGATGCTCAGCCATTTGACGGTTATCTACATCAAGCAGAGTTTCGGACGGCTGTCGCCCCTGTGCGGGTGCGTGGTGGCCGCCACGGGCTCCGCATGCGGACTCACCTACCTGATGGGCGGCACCTACGAGCAGATTGTCTATGCTGTGAAAAACATGATTGCCAACATCACAGGCATGATCTGCGACGGTGCCAAGCCCAGCTGCTCGCTGAAGGTGGCCACCGGCGTCTCCACGGCGGTGCTCTCCTCTATGCTGGCCATCGAAGACGAGGTGGTCTCATCCGCGGAGGGCATCATCGACGACGACGTGGACCGCTGCGTGCAGAACATGGCGAGCATCGGCACCCTCGGCATGGCCGCCACCGACAGCCTCGTTTTAGATATCATGACGCGGAAATAAGGAGCCGCCTTCCCGAAAAAATCGTATTTTTGCCGACTTTTTAAAACGGATACTATGCAAGTGACGCGATTGTTCGACATGCTTGAGCGCGACCTCAAGGAGTTCCCGAAAGAGGACGCGCTTTGCTGCAAAGAGAACGGCATCTGGGTGAAATACAGCACCGAGAAATATGTGCGGATTGTCAACGACCTGTCGTACGGACTGATGCAACTCGGCATCAAGAAAGGCGACTGCGTGGCCACCATCACCCCGAACCGGCCGGAATGGAACTTCCTCGACATGGCCATCATGCAGATTGGGGCCATCCACGTGGCCATCTACCCCACCATCAGCGAGAGCGACTACCGCCACATCTTCGACGATGCGGACGTGAAGCTCATCTTCGTGGCCGGTTGGGACCTGCTCCGCAAAATCACCCAGATTCTCGAAGACAAACCCGAACTGAAAGACAAAGTCTACACCTTCCGCAACCTCCGTGGTTACAAGCACTTGAACGAGGTTGTCGAGCTCGGCCGCGCCAACCCCGCCCCGCAATACCTCAAAGAGATCAAGGACAGTATCAATCCCGACGACGTGGTGTCGCTGGTCTACACCTCCGGCACAACGGGCTTCCCGAAAGGCGTGATGCTCAGCCACCACAACTTTCTCTCCAACGTGGAGGCCGTCCTGCCCATCATCCCGACAACCGAGAACAACCGCATCCTCAGCTATCTGCCGCTGTGTCACGTGTATGAGCGCATGATGAACTATGCGTGGCAGTATCTCGGGCTGCCGATTTACTACGCCGAGAGCTTAGCCAAAATCCAGGAGAACATGGTGGAGCTCAAGCCCGACATCTTCACCACGGTGCCGCGTCTTTTGGAGAAAGTGTATGACAAAATCCTCGCGAAAGGACATAAGCTGCCCAAAATGAAACAGCGGATTTTCTTCTGGGCCAACGAAATCGCGCTGCAGTACGGCGACAACCCCGGCAAACGTTACGACCGCAGGCTGAAAATAGCGCGCAAATTAGTGCTGAACCAGTGGAACAAGGCTCTGGGCGGCAACCTGAAGGTCATTGTGACAGGCGGTGCGGCCATCCAGCCCCGCATTTCGAAGGTGTTCTGGGCCATGGGCATCCCCGTATTGGAGGGCTACGGTACCACGGAGACCTCGCCGGTCATCGCCGTGAGCAACTTCTTCCAAGGCGGCGTGGAGATCGGCACTGCCGGTCCCGTGCTCCCCGGCACGCGCGTGCGCATTGCCGACGACGGCGAAATCCTCACCAAGGGGCCGCACGTGATGAAAGGCTACCACAACCTGCCCGAGCAGACCGCCGAGGTTATTGACCCCGACGGCTGGCTGCACACCGGCGACCTCGGCGAGCTCACCCCCGAGGGCCGTCTCAAAATCACCGGCCGCAAGAAAGAGATGTTCAAGACCGCCTTCGGCAAGTACGTGGTACCCACCATCATCGAGAACAAGTTCCTCGAAGAGCCGCTCATCGACAACATCCTTGTGGTTGGCGAGAACAAGCAGTTCGCCGCCGCCCTTATTGTGCCGAACTTCATCGACCTGCGCAGCTGGTGCACCAACAAGGGCATCCCCTACACCACCAACGAGGAGATGATTGAGCACCCCGACGTGCTGAAGAAATACAAGCAAATTGTGGATGAGTTCAACAAGTGTTTCGGCGACACCGAGAAGGTGATGCGCTTCCTGCTGATGAACCACGAATGGTCTATCCAGTCGGGCGAGCTCACCCCCACCCTCAAACTCAAGCGCAACGTCCTCATCAAGAAATACGAGGCGCAAATCGAAAAGCTGTTCAACTAATAGCCTTTGACCCGAAACCCGAATCCTGAATCTTGAATCCTGAAACTAAGATAAATCAACAATATGAACAAAGAAGACAACAAAAATAAAGTATTTTTATTCAACACCTTAAGCAAGCGAAAAGAGCTGTTCAAACCCATCACGCCCGACCATGTGGGGTTGTATGTCTGCGGTCCGACGGTCTATGGCGAGCCCCATCTGGGCCATGCGCGCCCGGCGGTAACCTTCGACGTGGTGTTCCGCTATTTCACGCACATCGGCTACAAGGTGCGCTACGTGCGCAACATCACCGATGTGGGCCATTTGGAGCACGATGCCGACGAAGGCGAGGACAAGATTGCCAAGAAGGCCCGTTTAGAGCAGCTGGAGCCAATGGAAGTGGCGCAGTACTACATGGACAGCTACCACCGCGCCATGGACGCGCTCAACGTGAAAGGACCCTCCATCGAGCCCCGCGCCTCCGGCCACATCATCGAGCAGATCGAGATGGTGCAGAAAATCCTCGACAAGGGCTACGCCTACGTGTCGGAAGGCTCCGTCTATTTCGACGTGGAGAAGTTCGACAAGGACTTCGGTTACGGCAAACTTTCGGGTCGTGTTTTGGCCGAGTTGATTGCCAACACCCGCGAACTCGACGGCCAGAGCGAAAAGCGCAACCCCGCCGATTTCGCCCTTTGGAAGAAGGCCGCACCAGAGCACATTATGCGCTGGAACTCCCCGTGGAGCGTCGGTTTCCCGGGCTGGCATATCGAATGTACGGCCATGAGCACCAAATACTTGGGCGAACAGTTCGACATCCACGGCGGCGGCATGGACCTGCTGTTCCCGCATCATGAGTCGGAAGTCTGTCAGAGCACCGTGGCCAACGGCAAGAGCTCCGTCAAATACTGGATGCACAACAATATGATCACCATCGAGGGACAGAAGATGGGCAAGTCGTTAGGCAACTTCATCACCCTCAACGAGTTCTTCACCGGAAGCCACCCCAAATTGGAGAAGGCCTACTCGCCGATGACCATCCGCTATTTCGTGCTGCAGGCTTCCTACCGCGGCACCGTCGATTTCAGCAACGCCGCGCTGCAGTCCGCCGAGAAGGGTTTGGAAAAGCTCTATGACGCTGAGCGCCACCTCAACAGTCTGAAACCGGGGGCAACCTCCACCGAGAACATCGAAGCCTTGCAGGAGCGCTGCTACGAAGCGATGAACGACGACTTCAACACCCCGAAGGTGATTGCCGAACTCTTTGACGCGGTGCGCATTATCAACGCCGTGAAGGACGGTCACGCCACCCTCACCGCCGACGACATCGAGTTGCTAAAGACCACCTTCCGCACCTTCTTCTTCGACATCCTCGGCATCAAGCCGGAAACCGAGCAGGGCGATACCCGCGAGCACGACGCCTTGGAGAAGGCCATGCAGCTGGTTTTGGAGATGCGCAAGACCGCCAAAGCCGAGAAGAACTGGGCGCTGTCGGACAAAATCCGCGACGACCTCAACGCCGCCGGCATCGTGGTGAAAGACACCAAGGACGGCGCGGAGTGGTCGTTGGCGTAAACCCATCTCCGCGTATCGCATATCTCCGCGTATCGCGCGGATCTGCACGTAAAATATTTGTTGGGGCGTATTGAATTACGCCCTTTTTTCGTAGGTGCCGTTTGTAGAGACGTTGCGCACCGTTGTAGAGACGCACGGCCGTTTGCAGAGACGCACGGCCGTTTGCAGAGACGCACGGCCGTGCGTCTCTACAGGACCGTTACGCTACCTTGGGCGCGAGACGGTTTCCCTCCGACGAGCGTGTACCGAATCACATAATTGTAAACCGCATTGACGGCCATTTTCCCGTTCACGCTGCCGTCCCATTGGAACGCCTTGTCCGTGGAATGGAACACCTGTTCGCCCCAGCGGTCGAAGATGCTGATTTCGAAGTCATTAATCATGGATTGAGCCCGCAATGGAAGGCAGAACACGTCGTTGAGGCCGTCGTTTTTGGAGGGTGTTATAGCGTTGGGCAGCCACAGATGGAAGTCGCAAGCCGCCACGGCGTATTTTGCGGTGGCACGGCAGCTGCCCTGCGAGGCCGTCACGCTGTAAAGGCCCGGCTGTGTCACCGTGATGTTGGGCAGCTCCTCACCCGTACTCCACAGGTAGTCCGTCATCGCCGTCACCGCCGCCAATTCCATGGACATTGACTCGCAGAAGTCCTCCGTCAGGGAGATGATTTCCAGCGCGGTGTCAATAACGGTGAGTTGGAAAGTCACAGTGGAGTCGCAGCCGTCCACCGTCGGCAGCGTCATCGATTGCGCGCCTGCTTCCGTGAACGTCAGACCATTCCAGAGGTACGGCAGTTCGTCCTCACAGATGGTGGCCGTTTGGGTCTGATGGTAATTGTTGGCGACATACAGAGATAGCGATATTACGGAGTCGCAGCCGTCGACTGTTTGTAACGTAACAGTCTGGGTGCCCGCTTCTGTGAACGTCAGGCCATTCCAGAGGTAGGGAAGTACGTCTTCGCAGATGGTGTCCGTTTGGGTCTGATGGTAGTTATTGGCGGCATACAGAGATAGCGATATTACGGAGTCGCAGCCGTCGACTGTTGGTAACGTAACGGTTTGGGTTCCCGGTTCTGTGAAGGTGAGGCCATTCCAAGTATACGGCAGTTCGTCCTCACAGATAGTGACTGTTTGGGTCTGATGGTAGTTGTTGGCGACATATAGAGATAGCGATATTACGGAGTCGCAGCCGTCGACTGTTGGCAACGTAACGGTCTGGGTGCCCGCTTCTGTAAAGGTGAGCCCATTCCAATGGTATGGTAGTTCGTCCTCGCAGATGGTGAGCGTTTGGGGCTGATTGTATTGATTGGCGACATATAGAGATAGCGATATTACGGAGTCGCAGCCGTCGACTGTTTGGTAGGTAACGCTTTGCGTGCCCGCTTCTGTGAACGTCAGGCCATTCCAGAGATACGGTAGTTCATCTTCGCAGATGGTGACTGTTTGAGACTGATGGTAGCTGTTGGCGACATATAGAGATAGCGATATTACGGAGTCGCAGCCGTCGACTGTTTGGTAGGTAACGCTTTGCGTGCCCGCTTCTGTGAAGGTGAGGCCATTCCACGTATACGGCAGTTCATCCTCGCAGATGGTGACCGTTTGGGTTTGATGGTAGTTGTTGGCGACATACAGAGATAGCGATATGACGGAGTCGCAGCCGTCGACTGTTTGCAATGTCACTGTCTGGGTGCCCGCTTCTGTGAAGGTGAGCCCATTCCAGAGATACGGCAGTTCGTCCTCGCAGATGGTGGCCGTTTGGGGCTGGTAGTAGTTATTGGCGACATATAGAGATAGCGATATGACGGAGTCGCAGCCGTCGACTGTTTGGTAGGTAATGCTTTGGGTGCCCGCTTCTGTAAAGGTGAGCCCATTCCAGAGGTATGGCAGTTCGTCCTCGCAGATGGTGACCGTTTGGGTTTGATTGTATTGATTGGCGACATATAGGGATAGCGATATGACGGAGTCGCAGCCGTCGACTGTTTGGTATGTAACGCTTTGCGTGCCTGCTTCTGTGAACGTCAGGCCATTCCAGAGATACGGCAGTTCGTCCTCGCAGATGGTGTCCGTTTGGGGCTGATGGTAACTGTTGGCGACATATAGGGATAGCGATATTACGGAGTCGCAACCGTCGACTGTTTGTAAGGTAACGCTTTGGGTGCCCGCTTCTGTGAACGTCAGGCCATTCCAGAGATAAGGCAGTTCATTTTCGCAGATGGTGTCCGTTTGGGTCAAATTGTATTGATTGGCGACATATAGGTATAGCGATATGACGGAGTCGCAGCCATCGACTGTTTGTAAGGTAACGCTTTGGGTGCCCGGTTCTGTGAACATCAGGCCATTCCAGAGATAAGGCAGTTCATTTTCGCAAATGGTGTCCGTTTGGGTCTGATTGTATTGATTGGCGACATACAGAGATAGCGATATTACGGAGTCGCAGCCGTCGACTGTTTGGTAGGTAACGCTTTGGGTGCCCGCTTCTGTGAAGGTGAGGCCATTCCACAAATACGGCAGTTCGTCCTCGCAGATGGTGTCCGTTTGGGTCTGATGGTAGTTATTGGCGACATACAGAGATAGCGATATGACGGAGTCGCAGCCGTCGACTGTTGGTAACGTAACGGTTTGGGAGCCCGCTTCTGTGAACGTCAGACCGTTCCACAAATACGGCAGTTCGTTTTCGCAGATGGTGGCTTCGACATGCCCAGCTGCCGGCGTGGTGTTAACCGTCAGATAAATCGTCACCGTCGAGTCGCAGCCGTGGATATTGGTAAAAACCGCTGTGAGCGTGTCGTTTGCATCGTACACTTCCCCACCCCACTCGAAAAAGTCGCAGGCGGACACGAACTGCGTCACCGTGTCGGGATGGGCCACCCGCAAGGCAAACGTCACCGTGCTGTCGCAGCCCAATGCTGACACATACGTAAATGTCAGCGTATCCGCGTTTTCGAAGAAGTGGCCGTGCCACGTCACGGGCAGGTCGCCGGTACAGACCACCGTGTCGAAAGCGATGAATGGCGGCTGCATGACCGTGACATGCGCGATAACCATACTGTCGCAGCCCAAAGCATTCGGAAACGTCTTCATGAACGCCCCGCTGTGGGTGTAGACGCTGCCTTCCCATGCAAACTGGCCGCACACGGTCGTGTCGAACGACGAAAAACTGATGTTGTTCACATGAACGGTCATCACCACCACGCTGTCGCAGCCGTGGGTGGTGAAAAATGTGCGCGACTGCGTGCCCGCACTGTAGAACACTCGTCCGTTCCAGTTCAGCGGTAGCGAATTCTGGCAACAGGTGCTGTCCAAATGGGTCGTGTCCGAATAGTACACCGTCAGGTTCAGCCGCCGCTTGTAGGAGCAGCCGTTGCCATTGGTGAGTGTCTTTTCGTAAGTTCCTGATTCCGTATATGTTGTGCCATACCAAAAATACTGGTTGCACGCGGTGTGATTCGTCACCACGGTGGACGTGTCCGACACGGCTACATGCACGATGGTGGTGCTGTCGCAGCCATGGATGTTGGGCAGGGTGATGCTCTGCGTTCCCGCGCCCGAGAAGGTGAGTCCACGCACGGTCACGGGCAGACTCTGCGGGCAGACGATTGTATCCACTTGCTCACTGTCTTCGTAATTCACCGTCACATTGGCCGTTACAACACTGTCGCAGCCAAACCGGTTGCTCAGCGTCTGCACGTACTCACCCGTCTGCGTATAGGTTTGTCCGTTCCAAAGGAACATCTCGCAGACGGTGGTGTCAAAACTGCCGGTCTCAGACGGATTCACAGTCAGCGTCAGGGTTACAACGCTGTCGCAACCCTGCTGGTTGGTAAAAACCCGGATATACGTTCCTGATTGCGTGTAAGTTTCGCCAGCCCATTCGTAACTGTCGCATACGGTGGCTTCGACAAGCTCAGTCACCGTAGGGTTCACCGTCAACGTCAGCGTCACGATGCTGTCACAGCCGTTCTGATCGGTAAAGATTCGGATATAAGTCCCTGATTGCGTGTAGGTTTCACCCGCCCAAACGTAGCTGTCGCACGCGGTGGCTGAGCTTGTCGAAGCCACCGTAGGGTTGACGTGCAGGGTCATCACCACCACGCTGTCGTACCCTTGG
>Ga0310696_10000997_pt1 | contig 41568 bp, 42 predicted proteins | sample AusTroGonzalo_MG_4_FD_203885 | JGI IMG/M metagenome (GOLD analysis project Ga0310696, IMG submission 203885) | Bovine rumen microbial communities from tropical cattle in Woodstock, Queensland, Australia - Gonzalo_02 (v2) (version 2) | ecosystem: Host-associated > Mammals > Digestive system >... | reverse complement strand
GGAGGTCCCGTCCTGTCTCTCGTGGCCTCCTCGGTCTGGCTTCCCCGGTATCCTCGCCGTTCATCCACGACGCCTTCAACTTCCTCCCGGAACTGTTCGGCGTGGGCGTCGAAAGCGTTTATCCCGGCGTAGGCATCGGCCAGCACTTCCTCGGCAACTCGGTCTATGGCCGCCTCGATCTCGTCCTCCGTGGGGTTCTCCGAAAGGGAAATGATACCGTCCAGCTTGGCTATGTACTTGTTTACAACGGCGGCAAAGGCCTCTTCGGAATAAACTTCCTTTACCCGCTCCTTGGCGGCATAGCGCATACCGGGGTTATCATCGGCGTAAGCGTGGAAGAGCTCGTGCTTTGCGATCTGGGTAACTGTCGCCTTCGCGTTGTCGCACTGGACTATGATCCGGCCGTTCTTAAGAAATCCGCCGCGAACGAGGTGCTTTTTCCCGTCCTCGCCCACGACCTCCATCCGGCCATAAACATAGGTGATGTGCTTTCCCGTCTCATTATAGATGAGCTCGTCGGCGGCCCTCATTTCGTCGTCCCATATCTCCTCCGGGGCCACGGCGTTTTTTGCTCTCTTCACCGCCCGGCTGACGCCGAGAGACTGAACGTCTATTTTCTCTAATCGAATATCCTGCGCAGCACGCCGTCTGCTATTGACTTTTGCGCTTTGCTCAGCCCCGGCGACATTTCGCCGCTTGCCTGTGCCTCCGACCAGGCGTCCAGCCTGTCCGCCGGCACGTTCACCGTAAACCCGTCCTCCGTCTCTGCCAGATACGATTCCTCCCGCTCCGGCGGCAGCTTCGGCAGGCTCAGTTTCCTGGGTTCGCTCATAATTTGTTCCTCCATTCTGTTCTCCTGAATTGACAAAATTCCCGCCCTGTGGTATGGTATTATTAACTTTAGAGGAGCTTTGCAGCGGTTCGCTTCGGGCGTTATTCACAGGGCCGGACATATCCCCGGCATTGTGTCCCGTGTTTTGCGAGCTCCTCTTTTGTATATACAGAGTATCTGTTTGAAGTGAATTTTTCCCTTCTGATATTGCCTGTACAGTTACATAATTACCACCTATCTCTTTTTCAAACAACAGCGTCTGCCGTCCTTTGCCATCTGGCTTTGGCGACGCCGTTACCCTGTCCGGCGAGGCAAGAATAGTCGGTATCTGGGCTATATCTTCAGGTGTTACTGCTATTTGACCGCGCTTCTCTTCTTTAACAGGGTCTCCGTGCTCTCTGATAATATGCCTGATATCATCGCTGTTGATAAGAGCTGTCTTCCCGCGGATGTCTATACCCGTATGCAGTTTTACAAGCTGTGCCGTGGAATCTGTGATTTTTCCAAGATAACCGCGTTCTAAACTCTGTTTATTTGATAGAGCATTTTTTATAAACGAGACCGCATCATTGAAGGTTGATACGATTATATTCTTACTTCCGCTTGAAAAGTTGGTCTTTTCTCTTTCAGAAAAAGCAGCAAGTCCGTTTTCATTTATAGAAACATTCTCTCCCGCCGTCCCTTCCCGGGCGGCGTTTTCTGTTGTCTCTTCCGTCTGGCCCGGTATCTGTCGGCGTATGGCTTCGGAAAGTGTCGGCATTTCCTCCCGCTCTGCCGTGTCCGCTTCTGTCCCATCAGGTCCGCTCGTGTCCTCCGTCTGGCCCTGTATCTGGCGGCGCACTTCTTCGGAGAATGTATCGGCCATGTCTTTCTGCTCTCTCTGGCCAAAGCCTTCCGGAGTGTTCCCGGCTGACCTGTTCTGCCCCTCGAAGTATGCCTCCCTTATGGCGTGCTGTCGGGTTATCTCTCCCAGCGTCTCCGGGTCCCCGCCGTTGTTGAGGTTGTGTTCATACCCAAGCTGTGCGTATCTCTCCCGCAGTTCCTCCGGCGTCTTTACGTTCTGGAACCAATCAAAGCCGCTCTCTCCCATATATCCCGGAGTCTGAGCGACAGACACAGCCTCGCTGGCCGTGCTGCCTCCCTCGAAGGGTACGACGGACAGAGCGCCCAGAAGGAAGGAATAAGCTACGTCCCCGGCGTCCACATAATAGTCCTTCCCGGAAATCTCCGAGGCGATGATGGGCTCAAGTATTTCCTGGAGACCTTCTTCAAGGCCCTCGGAAAATCCCTTGGAGGCCAGCCTCGCCCCGTAATCCAGGGCGAAGCGGCCTATGCCTTCATCCAGCTTTCCCACCTGCCGGAGCACCCCGGCAAGGGCCTTGTCGGTCAATCCCTGCCCGCCCTTTGAGAGTTTGCCTATGCCGCCCAGCAGATACTGAAGGCAGCTTTCGGAGAGGCCCACAAGAGTGCCGTACGTTCTCGCCTGCTTCTGGGTCCAGCCCTCCTGGAGCTTCTGTTTATATGCGTTTCCGCCTGCTGAAAGGCCCATGGAGGCGCTGCCTGCGGCAGAGGCTATCTTACCTGCCGTTTCCGCTGTGAGCGCCCCTGCCCCCACAGCCCCGCTGAGAAGGCCGCTTGTGGCGTATGATACGAGAATGGACGGGGCCATGTTTGCAGTCGTCACGCCCACGTCGTAGAGCGTTCCCAGCAGCTTTGACTTGTCGGCGGCGTCCTGTCTCACCTGCCTTCCGGCATACTGCACAGGCGAAGTGGTGAGGGCGTCTTCGGAGAAAAGCTGCCGTATGCCGGAATTGAACTGATCCAGACCCTGGGGCACCCAGAAAAGCGCCTTGCCGAGACCCGTCATTTCCCCGTGGAGCTTTTCCGCCTGCCGCTGGGACAGCGTGTCTTCTATAGTGCCGAGGAACTTCTCGGCCTCCTTCTGCCCCTTGGTGCGGTAGAGGTAGTTATATATCCCGACCTCGTCTTCCGTCATGAAGGTATAGGGCGTATAGACTCCGTAATCGTCCAGCCGTCCCATGGCGGTCTCAGCACCCTTCTGGGCGTCGGGATCTGCCGTCAGCTGATATGTTCTCTCCTTCTCTCTGGCGCCTCCGATGTCATTGATGAAGTCGTATTTCCTGTCTCCCCGCTCTCCTTCGCCTCCGAGATACCCTTTTTCGGTATAGAGGCCCAGGACGCTTCCCTCTCCCGCCTTGGAATCCTCCGCCCGGCTTCCTTTCTCATAATCCGGTCTGAGCGTGAGAGAGCTGTAATAGAAGGTGTCGGCGTCGGCTGCTCTCCGCTTTTTATCCTCCGCCTGGGCCTCCAGAGCTTCCGCCTCCCGCTCTTTCTCTACCGCCTGTGCCTGGAACACGGAAGTGTGCTGAGCGTCTCCGGAGAGCGTTTCTCTGAGGAGCCGGGCTTCCGTCCGCAGCTCCTCCGCCCTGGATAACAGGTCATCGGCCTGTGTCCTCAGTCCCCTTGCCGCCATCGGCTGGAGATCCGCAAGCTGTCCGTATGCCCCCAGCTCCCGCTCATACTGCTTCAGGTGCTCGTTGTACTGCCTCGTGAGGCCTTCAGTCTTCATGGCGGCGGATTCATACTGTGGCATGAGGTCGGATATCTGCTTCACCACGTTGTCATAAGCCGCCGTGATAATGGGGTCTGTCCCGTACCTGCCGTCAGCCCCGTATTTGTCCGCTCTCTGGGTGAGGGATTCTATTTCGGTGACTATCGCCTCAGTATTATTCCGGGCTTCCGCCTGTCTCCCGGAAAGCGCTTCGAGCGTGGAGGCTCTCGCCGCCACGCTCTCCTGCGCCGTGTATATGTCCGTAAAGTCCTCAAAGGGCAGTGCCGCAGTCTCCTGCGGCGCCTCCGCCTCCATAAGGGCTCTCTGATATGCGGTCATTCCCCCGCTCTTTTTCTGTCCCCAGGAATCCCCGCCCTGGCCGGAGGCAGTGTCCCTTTTTATCCATAAAGATTCTGCCATGCTGCCCTCCTGTCTTTACTTCGCCTTTTGTTTTGTATCTACTGACCGTCCGCCGGAGCCATAATCCCTGGATGATGTCTCGCTTCCTGATCTCCCGGTGTTTCTGCCCGTGCCGTTTCTGAAACCTGCGTCTTTAAGCGCCTGTTCATCATAGCTGGCCGTAAGATTATCCCAATCCGACTTGCTGTAAATTACCTTGTCCGGCCATTTAAGCAGCATATCCGTCAGCAGGGTCTCTCCGGTTTTATCTGTCCCTTTACCTTCTTTTGTCCGTGCTGTATATGATCCCTGTAAATACGGCAGCTTCACCGGAGCTGCCGGGGTTCCATAATATCCTCCGCCGCCTCCACCCGAAGGTGTAAGCTTCCCCAGCTCCGCGTCCTTCAACGCCTGCACATAAGTGGTATCGACACCAAGGCCCGCAAGGCCGGAGTAATCTCCGTACTTGGCCTTCCAGTCGGCGTCCTCTATTCCCTGAGATCTCGCCATGGCCGCAGCCAGAGCCGCAGAGTATTCGCTGCCGTACCCGCTCTTTATAAGGAGCTCCTGTGACGGCGTACCGCCGGCGGCGAGAATGGCGTCCACCTGCCGCCGCGCGTCCTCCTGGTCCTTCTCCTCCTGGGCGAGCCTCTGGGCCTCTTCCGCCTCGTTGCGGTTGTAAATCGTTTCGTCCCGCCCCTCCAGGTCGGAGAGGATCGCCCGCTGTCTCGCCGTCTCGCCGGTGTATTCTCCATACTCTCTGTCTCTGTCGGCTCCGAGGGCCGAGAGAATGGCCAGATCGTTCTGTCTTTCCTGCTGTGCCCGATCCCAGGCCTGCTGATAAAGCGTCGGTATCCTGTCGCCCAGCTGGGAGGCGTAGTAGTCCCCCGCCTGTGTGGCGGCGTTTACTGCCCAGGAGCTGGGCCTTCCTCCCGTGGCGGCGCTGGCTTTACCAAGCGCATTGGCCGTCGCCCTGTCCCCCTCCCGCAGATAGCTCTTTTTGAGAGAGGGCCAGACGGGGTCCGTCTCCAAAGACCAGGAAAACTCCGGCGCGTCCGTCACTTTGGAAAGCGCCTGCTGATATGCGTTCTGGTTGGAGTAGGAGAAGGGCTCCTGTGATGTGAGCGTGTCCAGCTGCCCCGTTATAGCCCTGGGGAGCATTCCTTCGGATATGAAGGCGCTGCCGTCAGCTCCTCCGGAATATGCCCCGTAGCTCTTCCGGAGCTGATTTGTTTCCTCGTTTATGAGCGCCCGCTGTTCCGGCGTCGTGGCGTTCTTGTAGGCCTTCTTCTGCGACAGAACGCTCAGGCCGAACTCCGGGTGCAGTCTCGCCGTGTCCAGATCGTACTGAGAGAACTCCCCCATCATTCCGGCATTGTTCGCTTCCCTTTCAAAATCCTCGTATGTGTAAGCCATAAGCCAGCTCCTTTCTTACAATTCACTCCCTGAGTAATCCTCCACCGTCAGCGAATACACCCGGCAGCCGCCGGTCCCCTCGATCTTTATGCTGAAATGGTCGCACCGGCGCGGGATCATAGGCAGGTAGCAGCTCCGTTTGCCTTTCCCGCTCTGGGTGTCTCCCGCCTGTATCCAGTCGCCGCCGGAGTCGAAGCGGATATATACCTTCGCCGTCGCCCCTTCCTCCAGCTCGTACCTCATCTGTATTTTCGACACGCCCTTCTTGTTTGGGCCGCTGCCGGCATAATACTTGTTTGCGGAATCGTGTGTGAAGTCCCCGAACTCGGCAAGCCAGCCGAAGACTGCTTCTTCCATGCCGTCGCCGCTGTGGGCGGTGCCGGAAACCCATATTTCACCTGCCGCCGTGAGAAATGCGGCGTCTCCCTCATACCGGCAGGCGCCTATGATGTCTATGCCGTCCTCGATGTGCCAGCAGCCCCGCCGCGTGTCATAGACGAAAAGCTGTTTTATTCCGTCTTCGTCCGTCGCGCTGGCGTAGTATTTAAGGCCGTCGGTGCAGGAGATCGCCGAGACGAATCTTCTCTCTCCGAAGGCGTCGTGTATTGTCCTCGGTATGCCGCCTGTATATACCGTAAAGCCGGCGGATGAGAGGTAAAAGAGTGTCCCCCCGGCAGCTGCTATGCTTTCGTCGCCGCCCGGCAGAACTCCCAGGCTCTCCCCGCCCATGGCCTCGAAGTTGGAGGGCATGGAACCATAGACCTTGAACACCGCGTTCTCTCTGAAAAAGCATGGGTAGCCGAGATAGGAGCAGCAGCCGGTAAAGTCTCCCGCTCCTCCAGGATCCCATGCCCAGGCGTCCGTCTCCACTCCGTCGAAGACGTTCCAGTTCGTGGGGTCTCCCAGCTTGGAGGCGTATATAGTCCGCTCATCACAGCCCCAGAGCCTGTTCCCGCTCTCGCAGATGAAGGACATGTCCGGCATCACCCGGCCCACGCTGAGCGTTCCCGTCTCCGTGACCGTTCCGGTGCTTCCCGTCTCAAAGCAGTATTCCGAGAAATAGAGCTTGTTGCCGTCTATTTCCCGGATGACTGCCGTCTTGTTGTTCTCCGGCTGTACCGTACATCCGGAAATGGTGACGCCGTCGCCGGGGCTGAAATAGTCGCCCCAGCTGACGCCGTATGCTGTTATACAGTTCTGGGCAGCTCCCTCGCCGTAGAGTTCACCGTCGGTGAAGGTGAGACTCTGCCCGCTCCAGGAGCTTTCCAGGGAGCCGGAGGCCCCGGAAACGACGTCGTAGTATTTCTTATCCGGCAGGATGATAATACGGTCTCCTATGGCTGTGAACAGCTTCCCTGAGTCCGTGAGCGTCAGCCCCGCTATGAGCGTGCCGTTATAGTAAAAATCCGTTCCGTCCACCCAGCAGAGCTTCCCGTAAAAAAATATCCCGTTGGGCTTCTCCAAAGCCGCAGTTTCTCCCGTGGGGTATATCTTCCGTCTCGGAGCTCTCACCGCCAGAAGGGGCCAGAGATCGCTCGTCATGTTTTTCATATCTCTGAGGGCTCCGTCCCCGGCTCCCGGTCTTGCGTCCAGGCCGCCGAAGCGTGTCTGCCCGTGCTTTTTTATGCTGTCTCCCAGCGGCAGCTGAGGTAAATTCATACCGGCCTCTCCTTCCTTATGTCGTCGGCAGCATGGACGCCACTATCTCCACGACCCGCGCCTCCTGTGCCGGCGTCAAGGGGTCTGCCTTTGTGGAAATCTCGTCGTTGTGATAATAAGCCCCGCTCCCGTTTACCTTTACGGCGGCCCCGCCGGAAACGGCAAGCGCCGCTTCGCTCCCGCTCACCTTGACGGTCACGGCATTACCCACGTTAATCGCGGCCTCCCCGGAGTCCTTCATCGTGACGCTCATGGGCGTTCCCGTACCCGTGACGTATTCGATATACATGCCGTCCGTCGCCTTCCGAAAAACCGCTTTGCCGTAGCTCTCGTGTCCCGGCGCCGGGTCCGAGCCCTTGCCCAGCTCTATTACCGTCGGTGCGCTGTTGGCAAAAAGCGTGATCTTGCCCTCGTCCGTCATGCCGGCGCTCATAGGCGTTCCCGTACCTGTCACGTATTTGATGAACAGGCCGTCGACATCCTTCAGGATCTCCGCTTTGCCATAGCTCTCATGTCCCGGCGCGGGGTCTGAGCCGGCGCCCAGCTTTATTACCGGGAGCTTTGTAAAGCCACCCGGTATCACGAGATTTTCAAAGCACAGCTTCCCCTTCACCAGCTCGTCGTACCGATAGACATATACCGGCCAGGGAGTCCTTTTGCGGCTCGTCATCTGGGTCATGCTGCGATCCCGCCAGAAAAAGGGGCTGCCGTCATAGGCGAGCAGCTGCTCGTCCGTCGGTATCTGAATGCCCCCGGCCTCCTCATAATGTACGCTGCCGGATATGAACTCTATCTGCTCATCGTGAATATCCAGATAGTCGAGAGGATCCGTGTCTCCGTTGAGCCATCGCCGGGCCTTCATATAGTCCGTCCTCAGCCGGGAGGCCGTGAGGTCGGCGATCTCCCCGTAGTCGCTGTATATCTCGTCGGATATGAGCGTCTTGGATATGATCTCATTGGCGTTAATGGTCCCGGCCAGCCACTTTTCCATTTCCGTCCCGTTCATGTTTGAGGCGTCCAGGTGCCGCAGGGTGTACTGCAGGTTTTCCAGGAGCATGTATATGCTGGAGCGTATGGCCTCCAGCTTGTCCTCCATGGACTCGTATTTGTCGAGGTCTGGCATACCCAGCCCCGAAACAAAATCTTTCCCCGGCATCACATCACCTCGCGGGCGCTTTTTCCAGGTCGTCAATCCTGTGATTGGCGACCTTTATCTGTTCTTCCATGACAGGCACCCGGCGGGCGAAATTGTTATGCTCCCGGACTTCCCTCGTCAGCTCCTCGATTTTTGTGTCCGTGACGGCGGTATATTTTTCGAGCTTCGCGTCCAGCCGGATGTCCGCCTGTTCGCTTCGGTGCTGGAACTCAAGGTTCTGTTTTTCAAACTCCTTTGTTATCTTGTGCTGATTGATTACGGCGGTCACGATGATGCCTATGAGTGACACTCCGCCGGTGATGATGGCGACGATTATTGACTCATTCATCCTTGCCGCCTCCCAGCTGTTTCCCGATCTGGTGGCAGCCGGTGGCAGCTAATCCGCTGACGATCCCTACCGCTATAGCCGTGAGCCAGTCGGAGGCCGGGAAGTCCGGCATTCCGATAGCCATAGCTACACAGCCCAGGATACCGCCAAGCACTCCGCAGATGACCGGCAGCCATTTTTCATTCAGCGGCGTCGCCTTGACCGCCTCTGCCGCCAGGAAACATATTACGGTTATCGCCGCTATACCTGTTATTCCGAGCATTTCTTTATTCCCCTTTCTATCATTATCGCCGTTTCCAGCCTCGACGCAGGAGCCAGAGGCCGGGAGCCGTCCGTGATGCCGTCGGCTACGGCGGCGTCATACTCATGCCTTGCGTTGTAGTCCACCGGTATCTCCTGCTTTGCCATATAGTTCATGGCCTTTCTGTGTATCTCATAAGCCTGCTCGTCCGTGATGGACGCCAGGAACTCTCCGAAAGTCATCGTCTTTTCCCTTTCCGTCAGCTCGGCTGCGATCCTCGCGTAATCCGGGCAGATAAATCCTCTGATGTACCGCCCGTTCACTCCCAGCGTTCTCCTGCCGCAGATGCTTGCGCTGCCCATGTTGCCCTCCGTCACGACGAAGGCCCCCATGCCGGTGTTCGTTATGATGCCGATATGCTCCGGTGCCCCCTTGTTGTCGGTGCTGGCGTAATTTGCGCCGTCGTCCCAGTCGTAGAGAACGGCGTCGCCGATTTTGGGTATGTACTTGTCGTTCTCGATCCACCAGCCTTTGGCTTTTGCTATCTCGATGAGCCGGGAACAGGAGCACTCCGTGCCTGTCCACTCCGCTATGCCGGCCTCTATCCAGGCGGCGGAGGCTGCCGCCGCGCACCATGAATCATCCACCTGTACGGCGTAGCCTCTCGCCAGAGGCTTGTGGCTGTTATAGATGTCCAGTATCTCAAGGTGTTTCTTGGAGCCGCGCTTCGCGCCCTCCCAGCCCGTTATGATGTCGGCAACCTTCTGCCGTAATTCGTTTTCTGTCATTCGTCATCACTCCTGTTGTTTCCTGCCGCTGTCAAAAGCGCCATGATAAACATCCCGAAACCAGCGGCAATCGGTATGATCCATGCTAAATTCCACGCACTTATCATTTGATGCGCCTCCCTCCGGTGAGTTACTTAAAGGTAATTTTAGTTAATTAGGCTTGCAAAAAAATTATCTATATCGTTTCCATCTATATTATCAAGTGTCATTTTACCAAGAGCAATGTCATTCCCAGAGGTTATGAAATATATGTCTTGTCCACTTACATAAACATCTGGATAATTCCAACCGCCCCTACTTTCAGCCACGATTTGAGAGTTTAACAAGTTTCCAGTAGCAATAGAAACTATATACACAAAGCTCCTTGAATGTGGATTTGTAAGTAAATATATAGTTCCATCATACTCGAAAAAGTCTGGTCTACTGCCGCAATTAGGTACAAGAATTTTATCAATAAACTCTTTATTGCTAATGTCGTATTTGCAAAGTATCCCAACCACGGGAGCCTCGGTCAAATTTCCTGTTGTATCATTGGGATTTAGCATTGGTCTTTGTGCGGCATAAAGATAGCCAGATTTGTAGTGTAATGCAAGTTCAAAAACAGGCGTAATCCCAAAATCAACGTCGGTTTCAAATTCCCAGTTTACAAGGTCATCGGTTTTTACTATTATAGATTTTCCAGTTCCATACCCCCAACAAAGTCCAATGTAATAATGTTGCTCTCCGTCATAAGCTATTTGGGCATTCGCCTGCATATTATTAAACGCCGACTCCGTGTAGGAATATCCGAACATAGAATTCAATTTGGCGTTGTTCAATATGTCACCGTCCAATGTCACTATGTCATAATTGGCAAGCGTGGAGGTTTCTGTATTAAAAGTACAATGCATTATGGCATAGTAGTCGGCAAGATGCACAGCAAATAGAATGTGCAGAGTGTTTCCGACAAGTATCATATTCGGACTTCCAGCACCGCCAGCCTCTGTATAAGACCCTAAAGTTGCGCCGTTTTCGGCAACGGTGTAAATCGTCCTGTCGGTGGGGTCTGACAGCTTCACCTTGCAAAGCCTTACTGTTGCGGTATCACTTGACGCATTATCGCCACTACCGCTGTTTGACATAAAGACACAGTAGGCATAGCCATCTTTGATAACCATAGTTCCATCATGATTACCGTTTCCACTTATACCGAAAGAAATGTTCTGGTCGCCGATTTCCTGTCTTATTTTTAATCCGTTAATGTAGCGGTACAGTCCGGTAAATTCAAGCGAGGAATCGCAGTAAACAGGCAAATATGGTGTTGTTTTATCTTCAAGATTTTCAATTTGTTTTTTGTGCAAATAATAGCCTTGATTTGACACGATACCTGTTACCGTTATCTTTTGCCTTCGTGCCTCGGAATTTGTCCAACAGAATTTCACAGTTTCCGCTCCATACGGCACGTTAAAGGTGTTAAACGCCCTACTGGTCGTTTTTATTGCAGATATAAAATTATTATCTTTATCAAAAAACGCAATGCCGTAATTACTGCCAAAACCATGTGTGAAATAAGTAAACGAACTCCAACCAGAGCAATTCATTTCGGCGTGGAGGTCAGAATTTGAGATAATAGAGCCGTCAACAGAAGAAACTGCGCCAGACAAAACAGTCGGGAAAACCTGCACGTTTTGAATATACATATTGTTTTTTAGTATATCAATGTCGGCGGTTTTATATCTAAATATTTTGACACCATTAGTCCAATTGTTACTTTCAGAACTGAACTTTATAGATGCCGCTTTGGGCGGTACATCAAACGAATTTAGTCCTTCGCTTGTAGTTTTTATACCTAAAATAAAAGTATCGTTTTCATCGAAAAACGCAATGCCGTAATTACTGCCATAAGCTGTTGTATAGTATGTAAACTTTACAAAGTCTCTGCAATTAAGCGCAACATACTTATTACCGCTGGCGGCAACAACAGAGCCGTCATAAGCAGATATTGCTCCATCTGAAAGCTGATAACCATGCTGGACTTCTTCAACCATATTTTCGCTGATTTTTCCAGCGGTATAGTATCCATTTTCGGCATAAAGCCTAACCGTTTCTATTTTTACTTTCATGCTCTCATCGTTGTTTGTAAAAACATCAATAACAGCATCTTTTGTTGTATTGTCGGTAACTCGTATAAATGCAACAGCATCCACGGGTTCTACTATATAGACACCGCTTGACAGCACCTTGTCTGTTACTGAAGAGCCGCCATCCACTTTGAACGAGATGTTGGTACTGCCGTTTGAAGCTCTCATAAATATTCTGGCTGTGCTGTTTTCAACATCTATTCTAAGTTTATATTTTGTGTTTGCCGCAAGCGCACAAGAATAATTGCTGTATCCAGAAGACCTCGCGGTTGCAATAAATGACGCTATATTTGTTCCTCCAATAACGGCATCGTCAAGTATTGCTATAGCGCTCTTTAAGTCACCAATCGCCTCGCCCGTCGCCTTCGCGTCGGCGGCAGCGTCCTCAATGAGCAGGGTGTCGTCAATGACATAGCCGGTGTCCGGATCAACGTGGTCATCCAGCCAGCCGGTTACAATCCCGGAGATGGGATCAGCTATGTTGTCAGCGTAGTCCTTCGCCACGCCGGCATAGTATTTACTGTTGTTGTGATAGGCGGGATCGTCGCTGTCCACGTCAGTCCCGTCTCTCTTGCCGATGGCGTAGGCCTCCGAGTCCTCAGCGCTGCCATCGGCGGCGTCTGCGCTGCCTGCCGAGGCCTGGGCGTAGTACATAGCGTTGTTATGATATGCCGGGTCCTCGCTGTCCACGGTCTCCCCGGCCCTCGTGCCGGCGCCGTATGCCTCGGAGTCGAGAGCCTTCTGTGTGGCCACGGCGGCTTCTTGCGTGGCCATCTCCGCTTTTATATCCGCTCTTGCCGCGCCGCCGTATATATCCCGGACAAATTCCTCTTCGGTCCCTTTATAGCCGTGTTTGACCGCCATGCCGTAGGCCGACAGGTAATACGGCGGGTTGTTATATAATCCCATATAATCTCTCCTCTCCTATGTAGCCACAAGCCGGATCCCAGTTCTGGAAAAACCAGCAGCAGAACTCCCGGCGCCGCGCCTCATATACTTCACGGGTATTCCTGTACTTGTCATATTCGCCGTTCTTCTCGTCGATAACGGCCTCCAGCCATAAGACGTACAGGTCGTCGTATGGCGGATCTACCAGCAGCACCTTCGTCAGGTCGTCCGCATCATAGTTGAAGTGCTGCAGCTCCGCCGGGCTCATCATAAAGACCTCGGCGGCAATAGATCCCTCCAGGGCGCTTATCCATGCCACTTTCTCCGCCGTCGTGAAGGCGTTGGGCTTTACTCCGTCTGCTCTGTTTATAGCTTCCTGTATCGTCATAGGCACTCCTTCCTTTCAAAACAGGCGGGACAGGGCATTTGCCCTGCCCCGCCCTGCCTTTTATGCGCCGGGAGTCAGCTTTGCCACCAGCGCGTTGTAATCGCTCTTGATCTCGTTCACCAGCGTGACAACGGCGTCGAACTCCGCTTTGGTGGGGGCCGTATCGGCCGCCGCCGTGGCGTCATCGCTCGTTACCGTGTAATCGGAGCGCGTAAGGGCAAGAGTCAGATCTCCGCCCACGCTTACGTCGTCTCCGACATCCAGCTTGCCGGTGACCTCAAGATTTGTGAGTCTCGTCGCGTCAGCCATGGCAGCCTCCTTAAGTCGTGATGAGCTGGGTGCCGCCGGAAACGCCGCCCACAGCCGCGAATCTCCAGTCGTTGAAACCGGCGGAGAAGCGGGCATAGCCCTTCCAGACGTTGGCGTCGTTGGAGGCCAGCTCGCTGCGCACCTCAAGCTTCACTCTGTCAAGCCAGACAGAGCCGGCGCACTCCTCGTTGTACTTGGAGTCCAGCAGCACCCAGGGGGCCGTGCCGGAGGTGATGAACTGATTGAGATACTGCCATACGATGACGGTCCAGCGGCCGTAATTGTAGTTGAAACCGTTGTTGGCCGTGGCGGGGTCCTTGTCGGCTCCGATGGCGGCGAAGACCGCCTTCTTGAGAGCATACTGATTCGGGATCAGAATGGTGTCCGGCGCTACGTCCAGCACCTCGTCCGCGTCGCCCCGGAAGTCCTGCATGGCGCTCTCCATGGCCATGAGGGCGTCATTGGAGAAAGCGTCCTGGAACTGGTTGGACTGGGTGCGGCTGGCCTTCAGCTTGGAGGGGTGGGACTGGCTGAAGAGGCAGACGTTGTCGGCGCCCTTGGTGGAGAAGGACATGCCCTTCAGAGTAAAGCTGGCGTTGCCCTTGATGGCCTCGCCGAAAAGCTGGGCGCCGAACTTCTCACGGGTGCGGTAGTAGCCCTTGATGAAGGCGGCGGGCTTTTTCTTGAGATCCATGATCTTCCCATCGTCGATAATCTCGCGGGAGAGGGCGAACTTGTCCTTCCAGACCATGTGCTCAACGACCTTCTGGAAGCCTTCCTGCATACCGTCTTCGGGATACTCGCCGTTCTCGCCCACGGGCTGGAAGCCCTCCATGGCGGTCATGGCGGTGTACTTCTCCGCCCAGTTCTTGGAGGTGTCCATGGCGAAGAGGTTAGGCAGAACGCTGGTCTGCTCGTAATTTTCGCCTCTGGACTCCAGAAGCATCTTGATGGGTTCCTGGCTCTTGCCGAATACGGAATCGTTTACGCCGGAGCCCTCGGTAAAGGTGATATTAGCCATTTACTTTTTCCTCCCTTCTTAGAATCTGACCCGGCACATGCTGCCGGAGGCGGTGCCGTCCATATAGACGATTTCGGCCACGCCGCTTGAGGTGGTGGCGGTGACGCTCATGCCGTCGGAGGCGTGCAGCGTAACCTTGTCGCCGAGCTTGATGGAGCTGGCGGAGGCGGAAAACTCCGTCTCGAAAACGATGTCGTGATCTACTCTGATAACGGGGATGATGTCTCCGGCACTGACGGCGGAGGCCCTCTCGGTCATGCAGATGTAGGTGGGCTTGGTGGTGCCGGTGGCGATGGCCAGCTTCCCGGAGGACTGCGTAAGGGCCATGCCGATCTTCGGCGTGATGGCAGAACAGGGCAGGTATTCAATGGGAATATTTCTTCCGTCGTCCACCGAATGGATCATAAATGCCATATTAAAAATCTCCTTTCATATTCATATCATTGTGGGGAGCGAAGCGACGCTGCCTTTCTTCTCCTCACTTTTAGGTAAGCGATGATTAAATCGAAGTGCACAGATTGGCGGATGTTTTTTTCGTCTGATGAAGTCGAGAAAACGCAGACATACTTTGTGTATTTCAAGTTTTTGAGACAATATCAGGCGGAAAAAGGGCCGTCAAAAATGGGTGCGGCGATTTGATCAGCGTTTACCTTTGCGATTTGTTATAGTGTGCCTGAATCTCCGCCTCTGTGGCGGAGGGATTGAGCTCCCGGTAAAGGCTCATAACGTCCGGCGGTACTGACTTGGCGCCGCTGCCTCTGGAGCCTCCCGTGGCCTTCAGGTGCTCCTTGGATCGCATGTTCGCCGCCGCCTGCTCCCTGGCCTTCTCGGCCATGGTCTTTACGAGACTCTCCCGGTTGGCGAGATAATAAGCGTCGATGAAGGAATTGCCCTTCCGCACATACTCCTTGAACTTGTCAGCATAGGGAGCCTCCAGAAGATCGGATATGGAATTGATTCCGGGATCGAGCTTGTGGATCTCGGCTATCTCGCCCTCTATCTTCGCCGTGTCCGCCTGCCGTTCCGCCTCCTGCCGCTGCATTTCGCTTTCTTTAAGCAGCTCCTGCGCCCGCTTCATGGCGGGGCTCGCGGCGACAGCTCTTTCCAGGGCCTCCGGCGTGAGCTTTCCGGCTTTCAGATCCCGCTCGATCTTTTCCCTTTCAAAGTTATCCGACCATTCGTCGAACTCCTCAAGACTCGTTATGGGCTTTTCGGTGAAGGTGTTTTTGAGGTCGGCTCTCTTGAAGAACTCACGAAACCGCTCCTCGTTTTTCCGGCGCTCGTCTTCGAGCGCCTTACGGACAGCAGCTTCCGCGTACGCCTTCTTTTCAGCCTCCCGCCGTCTCGCGGCGTTTGCCTTTCTCTCCTCGGAAGTAAGGGGCTTTTTCTCCCCTCCGTCCCCGGAGTCCTCTTCGCCTTCCTCGCCTTCCGGCTCCTCACCTTCCGGCTCTTCAGCCTCGCCGTCGCCCGTGTCGGCGGTGTCTTCCCCGGTATTGTCGGCGGCTGAGCTCCCGCTCTCCTCCGGCTTTTCCGGCTCTTCCTTCTCCGGCTCCGGTTTCGGCGCCTCCAGCCCAAAGGCCTCGTATATCTCTTCCGTGCTCATATCAGGCATGATGTCTCCTTGTTCCGGCCTTTCGGCCGCCGTCATTTTTCCGCGTTGACATGCGTAATTATTTATGGCTTCCGTATAAGGAAGCGGTCACGGCCTCGCCGTGTCGGGTGTGGTGCCGGCCCTTACTTGCTTCTCAGGTCGCCGCCTTTTACGACGGTGCTCTTCTTGGCGTCCGTCTGCTGCATGGGGGCCTTGACCACCTGGGTACCGGCGTTCTTGATCTTACCGGCATATGCGCTCTTCTCGCTCATTACGTCTCCTCCTTTCGCCGGTATTCGGCATGTTTCCGCTGTCGCCCTGCGTTATGGCCGTTTTTACCCGTCGGCCACGGGTATATCAGTACGGCATACCGCCGTTATCTGCTGTCGTTGAAGGTACCGGCATACCCGGAGCTTCCGCTCCGGCAGGTACCGTCTGCGCCGCTTGCATCTGCATAACCTGAGCTTCCCGCTCGGCCTTGTCCTCCAGGAACTTCTTTGTCGCGGCGGCTCCCGGATAGTGCAGCTCCTCCATCTTGGTCCAGAACATGATGAGTGTATCCGTCTGGGCCGGATCTCCGAAGGCCCCGGTCTGGAGGTTGAGTCTCGTCTCCTGCCACATCGCCTCTCTGTTGGAGGCCAGGGTGTCCTCGGAATCACAGGAGAAAAGGAAATCGTCGTTCCAGTCGTAATTCCCTCCGGCGTCCATGCAGAGGAAGTCATACCGGTTGAATATTCCGTATTTCGTTTCTCCCTTGAAGTCCTTGTAAAAAACGGGTCTCGGCTCGTCGGCGTAGGCCAGCTGGAACTTGAACATCAGTTCGAAGAGATTGGCGTAAGCTGCCCTTTTCATGGTGCGCTTGCTCTCCAGTCGTCCGGCCGCCTGGGCTGCCGAAAACTCCTTCGCCACGCCTGATGTGGCCGTGGCGTCGTGCCGCCCCTGGAAGGAGTCGGTTATGCCTAAAAGCTGTCTTGCCTCCTCATATACCTGGGCTAAATACCGCAGCTCATATTCCAGCTGCCCGGAGAAGTCATAGACGTCAATCAGTGCTTTATCCGCCGGGTTCTCAATGAACCACCGCTCCGAGTCCTCCGGATCGGTGCGCAGCCGGCCCTTCGGCGGGAGCGTTATCCGCGTGCCGGCCTTTATGAGCCGGTCTATTATCTTCTGCTCCAGCCGGTTTACGGTGTTCTGCTGATCCCTTATCACGTCCGCGTCGGAGGAGCCCAAAAGCTTTCCGAAAACGCTGACGCTCTTCTGAAGCACCAGAGGATATACGTCCGGCCTGTAAAAGGGTATCTTTGTCGGCTCCAGGACGGCGTTTCCCTCGTCGTCTTTCCCGATGTGCATTCCCGGTATCTCCATTCCCGTCGAGGTGACGATGGGAAGCCACACTTCCTCATACTCCTGGGCGCTGTCAGTCCATTCGCTGCCGCCGCACCAGGGGCAGGATCCCCCGTCGTACTTCGCCGGCTCTCCCGCTTCATCGCCGCTGGAGATGCCTTCCCTCTCGATATACGGAAGCACCTGTCCCGGAAGGGGTCTCGCCCGTCCGCATTGCCGGCACACGGGCTGACGCCTCGCCTGGTAGTCTTCCAGGTCCTCCAGCTCTGTGTCGTTCACCCATGTATAGCGATCTATGCCTCCGTGGTCATTGGAGGCAAATCCTATATACTGGGTGACGGCGTCGTCGGCGTGTTCCGTCCCGTCGGCGCTTCTCATATCCGGCTCGCTCTCGCTCTCGTCACGGACGGATACGCCGTACTTGCGGCGCACCTGCTCCTTCGTAGTGGGCAGCTTTATGATGAGCCAGTCCATGTCCCGGACACCCGTATAAACGCCGGGCTGTGGTGCCAGCTGCTTGGGGTGTATGGCCGTGACGGCTATCTCCCCCACCGTGTCTCTGCCTCTTTTGGTGTTGTCCCATTCCACGAGGTAGCCGACGCCGCCCTGAAGGGGCACCGTCCGCTCGCACATGTCGTTTAATTCCTCAAAGGGCAGCCGGTCAAGCTCGTTTCTCAGGAACCGCTCGATAGTCTCCGCCAGGGGCTCGTCCTCCTCCCGCATGGCCGTGACCTTCGGCTTCGGGATGGCGGAGGACACCTGGCTTTCGATGTTCTCAAAGATGATGTTCCGGACGTGACTGGTCTTCTTGAAGCTCCCGTCCTTATTGCTGTCGCCGGGCACCAGGGGCTTCAAGGTGTTGTCTCCGTTGTAGAGCTTTTCCCGGTCGTCCATCTTCTCGACTTCTTTGGAAAAGCCTATATCCCCGTCGGAAAGCCGCTTCTGCCATATTTCCAGTTTCGCGCTTCTCTTGCTCATACTTTCTCCCTTGCGTCGCAGACTTCACGCCCGCAGGCGTGAACAGTTTTTATCATGTTTTCCGGGAGCATGTATCACGACCTGTGGTCGTGATACATGGCCATGTGCCGCCTCCGGCGGCACGGCCTTAAATTTAATTGCGCGTCGCATCGCAGATGCGACATGCGCATGATAATAACCGCGTCGCGGTTATTATCACGGAAAACATACTTCTCGGCCTGCCAGTGTGCGAGCGCAGCGAGTGCGCGCAGCAGGCCGCTTTCCTTTTCAAACGAGAGCCCAGCGCAGCGGGTCTCGTTTGAGGCGTTAGCCTTACCGTGGTTTTCCCCACTTTTCTTCTAAGGCTGCCCGCTCTTCCGCGGACGCTCTGTCGTAGTCCTCCCACATATCGTCTGTCCAGGCGGCTCTCTTTTCCGTGTCCAGCGGGCCTTCGCCCTTCGTCACCCACCAGACGCAGAATCCCCGCAGGGCGTCGGGCCCGTGGGTTATCTCGTGGGGCTCCGTCCGGCAGTCGTTTGGTCTCTTCTCGTCATACTGCAAAAGGGGCAGGCACCGTATGAGATTCATGCAGTTGGGGAAAATCCTGAGCGACGGCCGGAATACTTTGTCCTCGCATTCCCTCATCCTCAGCCGCTCTCTTACGGCCAGCCAGCCGGCTATCCTGTCGTTGGAGGTCTTCGTAAGAAATATCCCGTGCTCGGCAAATATCTGGGCGACGCTTCGTCCCGTTTCCTGTCTCGCGTTCCAAAGATCCGGCGGCGCCAGATACGCCGATATGTGTCTGTCTCCCCTGAGCTCCTTAATGGCTTTGGCGGCATCGTCCACGATGAGCCCGTTATGTCCCTCTCCCAGATCCCGGCCTTCATAGCTTTCACCGATGACCCAGGCGCAGTCCTGTTCATCCACTCCGATCAGGTACGCCGCCAGCATGTCCAGACCGTAGTCCATGGTGACATACCAGCTCCAGCCCTCTTTTGGAGGCTCAAAGGCCTCGCAGACGTGCTCTTCCCTGTTCCACTCGGAGAAATACTGACCGATGAACACATCCCAGTTCCCGTCTCTCCAGGCCTCTCTTATGCCCGGCGGCAGGTTGTCCAGCATGGCAACATAGTCCGGGTCTTTTTTCATCAGGATCTTGTTGTCCGTAACCTTCGCCCCGATGAATCTGTAATCCTCCGGCCTTTCGTCCTTCCTGTAATCCCGGTCGATAAAAAGCCTTTTCACCCAGGCGTGGCCTACGCCGCCGGGATTGCAGGTGAGATACATCCGCTTGGGAAAATCGTTCGCGCCTCTCACAGATGCGGCCAGCGTCCGGAACTGATACTCCGTAAAGTCCGTGGCCTCGTCGATGAAGATCACGTCATACTCCTGGCCCCGGTATTGGTTCACGTCCGATTCCGAAGCGCAGTAGCCGTAAACGATGCGGCTGCCGCCCCGGAACTCAAAGCTCTTGTCTGTCGTTTTGTATCTGGCGCCGTCACATAAAAGCGCCTGCATGGGCAGGATGTGGTTTTCCCGCAGCTCCGGGAAGGTCCGGCGAAGGATGAGGATACGGATACCCGGATACCGGACGGCCATCAAAAGGGCCTTTATCCTCACGCACCAGCTTTTTCCCCCGCCTCTGGCTCCTCCGTAGCATACGTATTTCTCTCTGGCCCGGAAGAACTCCGCCTGCTTTGGGTTCGGCGGCGGCAAAACTATGACCTTACTCGTCATAATCTGCCGTCGATTCCCTGAAGCCCGGCGTTATGACCGGCAGCCCCTTTCCGAAGTCGTGCTCGACCTTCTCGCCTCCGTAGCCGTAATTCTGCTGGAGGTTGAAGACTATGCCCTTCACGTTCTTTCCGTCGCGGGTGAGCAGCTCCCGCTCGTTCCAGGCCATGAGCCGGTCTTTTATCTCCCGTGTCACCTCGGAAAATTCCGGGTGCTGAACGCTGTCCGCATATACTGCCCAGGTCGCCCGGTGAATGCCTAAAAAAGCACACAGCCCCGCCACCGTGGGCGGCTCTAAGTATTCCGTCACAATAATGGGGCGCCCCAGTTGATTGAGGACGGTCTCCTCCCTGAACACTTCGTGCCCGCTTTCGTCCCGCTCTCCCGTGGGTATTCTCTCCTTGACCTCCACCCTTCGGGATATGCTGCGGAAATATCTGTCGGCGCGCTTTCCCAGGCCCGCCGGAGTATATGCTTTCGGTCTCATGGCTTTCACCTCTGCTTTCCCTAATACCAGCATAAACCAAGAGCCGCGTCACGATGCGTCAGATTTTCAGACACGAAAAATGCCCGCAAAGCCTTATGCTGCAACGCCTTGCGGGTTTTATCCCCGAAAAATGTGTGATTTTAGTTTGCTAAAGTTTCTTTATCAGATGTCGTGTGCCCCCGCGTGCGTCTGTCGTGTCGTTTTTGGGCAGAACATACCGTACGTATTGAGGCTGTCCCCTCCTGTACTCACTGCGGAATATAAGCTTTGCGCCCTTCGGCACTCTGACCTCGGCATCGGACATGACTATCCTGTCTTTCGGCTGGGGCCTTATGAGGTTTCTGCTGGAGACATACTTTCTCGCCTCCGGCACCCGTCTCACCTGCCGGAGCAGATAATCCGCCACCGGCGTATAGTCCTCCTGTTTCCTAAGGGCTGTCCACGAAACGCCTCCCAGGCCGGATTCCTCCCACTTTTTGAGAAACGTCTCTTTGGCTGATGCCGGTATGATCAGGTGATGGTGCAGCCTCACCGCCTCCCCCGTATCTCCGTCCATGTCGGAGGTGACGGCTATGTATCTGAGCTCTTCACCGGCAGCCCGCTTCACTCTCCGGACAGCGTTTTGAAGCTCCCGCTCGGCTGATACCCGCTTCCTCTCCTGCCAGTCTGCCTCCGTGTCCAGCCCTGTGTTCTTCGGAAGCTTTTTTGCTCTCGCCTCTATCCTCTTCATGCCTTCGGGTGAGTAGTCCAGTCCCAACAGCAGATCTCCCTCCCCGAAGTTGGCGTTTATGAGTCTGGCCAGTGTCTTCAATGCGGAGTATTCATTCTGCTCCTGCTTCTTGATGGCAGACTTAAGCTTTCTGTCAGACTTCGAGGGGCGGGCCCCGGGGATAAAGAACTTTGTCTTCTCCCCCACGGCTCCCGCCTCGTAAGTGCGGATCACCCAGTAGCCTTCTCTCATGCCTTTCCTTCTCCGTCCCCTTTTGTTTTCAGCGTCGCAGACTTCGCCGCCGAAGCGGCGAACAATATCTGAACATATTTTCCGGGAGCATGTATCACGGAAAATATTCTTCTCGGCCCGCCAGTGTGCGACTATCGGGAGTGCGCGCAGCGGGCCGTATCTTTTCAAACGAGAGCCCAGCAACAGCGGGTCTCGTTTGAGGCGTCAGCCGGAATGGTCGAAAACTTAGGCTCTCACCGAGCCCGAAAACGCGCACGCGCGCGCGTTTATATATAGTAATGAAAATTGTAATGACTTTTATAATGAACTCTGAACAACGGGCGCCGCCGCCCGCTCTTCACGGTTCATTTGTCTTTACAGGTCTCGTTTGAGGCGTCAGCCGGTTTCACATCCATTTCGGAAACATCTGATAGTATTTCCTCACGCACCTCTCCAGGGTCGATCTGGAGAGGTGGTGTCTCATACATACGGCAGTGGCGCTAACGTCTGCTGTCACAAATTCAAAAAGAGCGTCGGCATATTCGCCTCCTGCCTGAGAGCACAGCCGTGTAAGCCTGTCCCGCTCTCTTTCCTTGAGGTGTCTGAAGCACAGGCTTTTGTAGTATATATATCCCTGCCTCTCTCTCGGCAGCGCCACGCTCTTTCTGAATCTGAACATTTATCTCCTTAAGGCGAGGGGAGTTGAACCCCTGCCGGTTTTTTCGGGCTCGTTTCCGCCGATACTGCGTTGAGCCCCTTGATAATACACAAGTATTGTCTGCGGAGCTCGCCTTGTCTCGACAAAAAACGAGCTCCGTAAAAACTGCCCTGCACCCGTGAGCGAGAGTTTTTCGGATGATTTTTGTTCCAACGCGGGCAGATGGGCTGGCGCCCATCAAGCGCGGCGGGGCAAAAAGCGCCGGAAAGGGCCGCTCACGGGCGACAGGTGTTCGGCTCCCCTCGCCTTTATTCTGCCTTCCATCCTTCCACGACCGCCTTGACGGCGGCCCGGCACTTCTCCGCCTGCTCCTCCGGAACCCTATCCAGGGCCGTCTTCATCTGGACGTAGGCGGCCTGCCACATGGAGAACCGGAGCTTGAACTCTATAAGCGCCTCTCCCGTCATGGCCAGCTGCTTCTTAAGGCTATCAGCCTCGGCCCGGAGCCTGTCGGTCTCTGCCTTTATCTCGGCGCCGGCGTCCTTTGCCTTCGCGCTGGCGTCCTTCAGCTTGTCCTCAACGGCCCGCAGCTCCCCGGCGAGCTTGTCCCGCTCCTCCTTTTCCCGTTTGCGGAGCGCGTCCATTTCCGCCATAGCCCTTTCCTTTTCCTGTGCGACGGCTTCGGCTACCGCCTTTTCCACTTCGGCGGGATCCGGCTCCTGAACGGCCACCTCCACGGGCCTTTCCTCAAGCTCGCGTATCTGTTCGGTGAGGCGCGTCGTCTTCTCCCGCTCCTCCGCAAGAGCCTCCTGGCTTTGGTCAAAGCATTTCTCCATTTCGCGGCTCTCCTGCTCGAAGGTCTCGGCGCGCTTTATCGCCTCGTCCCGCTCCTTTATGGCCTTCTCCAGCTCTCTTGTGGAAATATGCTCCGCGTCCAGCTCGACGGCCACCTGTTCCCGCTCCTCCGCAGGTACGGCAAGGAGCGCCAAAGCCTTGGTATAACTGAGTTTCGCAAACGTTTGCGAATCTGTACCGCTGCCGAAAAGCGACGTCTGGCCGCCGTATTCCCGGAATATCTTCATGAAATTGTTCGCCGTTCTGACGCTGTATCCCGTCTCGTCCACCCAGGCCCCGAAATCTCCGTAGGGGACGAGTTCCTTCGCCTCGCAAAATCTCCGGCCTATCTCGATAATGCTTCCCAGAACCTGGCCGGAAAGCGTCCTGATCTCCGCTGCTATGACCTCCGGCGTCCTGGTGGTGGATAAATTTTCGCTCATGCTGTTTTTGCCTCCTTAATAATGTGCAGTCCCTTCGGCCTGCCGTCTTTGTCTCTTCTGCTGCCCCGCCTTATCCAGTCCAGCCACGGATCGATAAGCCAGGAGAAGGTGATCCTGGGGTCCGGCGCCTTCCGCCCGTCGGCGGAATACACGCCTTCGTTTTTGTAGCCGTGGATCTGCCGGAGTTTTCCCCCGTCCATTTCTATGGTGATGTACGGCTTTTCCGGCCGCCTTGCGTCCCGCAGGAAAAGGATAACCGTCTTCCCCGCCACGTGCCTTTTGGCGTAGCCGCCGACGCAGTGCATGAGGGCCTTTCCCTCGGCAACGATCTCCTCCTCGCCGGCCGGCACTCTTATGAGATACCCCTCGGCCTCGATCTCGTACCGGCGCTGTAAGCCCTCTTTGATGGCCGCGTAGCCTTCTTTCCGGGCCAGTCTCTCCCGCTCTGCCTGTTCCCATCTTTCCTTATCCCGTTGCTTTATGTGCTCCTGTAGGGCCTCGTCGTGTGCCTCCCCCAGGTTCTTCGGCAGCAGAACGCTTTCCCGGTGCAGCTGATACCCCAGCTCCCCGGCCATTTTGGTGTAATCCAGCCATGCATAAAGGGCCCTTCTCGGTTCAAGCCCGCTCCTGTCCAGATACCGCCACAGCTTATATGCCGTCAGTCCCCATTCCTTCGCTTTATCCCGGAGGGTGCAGCGTGAATAGTTGGTTGCTTCATATATCCCGCAGGCGTCCCGGACGGTGAATCTCACGTCCTCCTTTTTGAGGCTCCTGTACAGCTCCAATATCCCTATCGGCCGTCTCTCCGGCGTCGTAAGGTCGAGAAAATCCCGAAGCTCGGAGGGCGTTACCTTCCATGCCTTTCTCGGGTCCGTCTGCTTCCAGTCAAGAACGCGGGCGTGTTTTACGCCCCTCTTGGCCAGGTCATATACCTCTCTATCCATGCCGGCCTTCATGAGCATTTCAACCTGCCGGGGATAAACATGGGCAAGGTGCAGCGCCTTTATGAAGCTTCCGTCATCCTCGCCGCCGTAATCGCCCAGGTGGCAGTATCTGACGTCGCTCTTCTCCAGCGCCTCCAGGCCCAGCACCCGGTATCCGCTGCCGTACATGGAGCAGTAGGAAAAGGGGCTGTCCACCGTCTTGCTGTCGAAGCTTACGTAGCTCCGGCACTCATAATGCCCGTAGTCGCAATACCAGTTGCAGGGCAAGTGCTCCATCATCTTCTTCCCGAATCGGTATAAGGGGCCCGATCTCACAGTCGGGGGAAGGGCCAGGCATGAAACATTCTCATAATCCTTATATGCCCAGGCCCCCAGCGCCCAGAGAGCGCCGTTATGGTATCTGAGCAGTATGAATCTCTGCTCCTCCCACAGGTTTTTCCGTCTGCCGGTATATCTGAGCTCCTTGACCGTTCCTTCCCTTCCGCAGAAGGGACAGGCTGTTTTCTTCGGCGGCCTCGGTGCCGACATGGCCCCCATGTGGCAGTACCTGATGAACCTGGGCTCCGGCACATGCTCGCAGAGCCATATATTGTGATCGTGCGGCAGCACCTCATGCTTTCCGCAGCAGCTTCCCCAGACCTCCCCCGTCTTTCTGCGTATGAAGATATAGCTTTTGAAAAGGCCGTTGATGGCCTCGATGTCCTCCTTCCTCCACTTCGGCGCCCGGCGGAGGAATGCTTTTCCCTTTTCATCCATCAGAAAAAGTCCTCCAGAGATAATACCTTCGGCGCGGCGGCCGTTCCCGGCTCCTCCCCTTTATGTACCGAGGCGCAGAGATCTATTGTCATGCTCCACCTTATCCCGGCGCCGGGAAAGTAAAACTTCACCGCCTCGGTGTAGGCGTCGATGTCGGAAATACTGCCGCCCTTCACAGCTTTGGCGACCGCCTTCATACAGTCGGAAAACTCTCCGCCCTGGACTATGGCCTGGGCAAACTCCTCATCCTGCCGGGCAAAGGATAAAAGCGCGTCGCCCACGGCCTTCTTCATGGCCTCGCCGTATCTGTCCAGCTTGGCCTTCTTCCCTGCCTCCAGCTTCTTTTCAGCTTCCTCATAAAAGCTCATTGTCTTTTTCCCGCTCCCGTGTTATACTGAAAGCGGTAAACCTCCTTCTTGTCATATTGGGTTTCCGTGAGCCGGTCTTTGCAGAGGCCGGCTCTATTTTTGCGGGTCAAAGGGTGTCCCTTTTCCGTTTGTCCGTACACGGACGTTGCTTGAAAAGATTATGCCATGCGGCATTTCCCGTTCTTTTCCTCCTTTCTTCGGAGCTTAAAACCATATTTTGGTCTTAACCTGAACGCTTGAAATCAGGCCGTTTGAGGCCGTTTTTTACATACCTGAATCTACAAAAAAACCGCATCTGTTTCTGGTATCGATTTCGCCGGTTTTTAAAACCCCTGCCAGGGGTGCCGTTTTTAGGTATCTGTTTCGCCCGATTTAATAACGGGGTGTTTTCGGTGGAGAGGAAAACCGGTGCGGGCGTTATTCCCGGCAGCCTTTCTTTCTGAATCTGTCCGCCGCCGGACATGTGGCCCAGTGGGGCCGGTAGCCTATGCCGTCGGCCTTGTCTGCCCCGGCGGCAAGCGTCACGCTTATGGCCTTGCCCTCCGGCGTGATAAGCCTGTCCCTGGCTCCCGGCGCGGCCCTGTATCTGATCTGTTCCGTATCGCAGGGCATCTTACCGATCCAGAAGATTATCGCCCCGCAGCCTTTACATTTCGCCAGTCTCATTGTCAGCCCTCCTTTTCCTGATAGCAGCTCATAAGCGGATTTTCCGGGTCACACGCACAGCATGGCTTTCCGTCGCACGAGCTCGGAGGGTAGTGAATACAAGTGCTGCAGTCGTTCGTCGCCACTGCACCTCCGTCTTGAACATCCATCAAAACAGTGTCTCCCGTATCGCCATCAAGCCATCAACGATATAGCTCATTTTGACGGAACAGTTTTTTGCCAGCTCGTTCATACATTCGCTGTTCCTCAAGTCCGGCGGAGTGACTGGCCCTCTTAAACACGCCACAATTTCGTTTATAATGGATAACGCCTTTTCCTCCTTTTCGTAAATTTCCGTCAGCGATAACCCTATCGGCTTAATAGGTTCCTGCGAGTCATCGACGCACACTCCCGGTGCGACGTTGCAAAGGCCGTCATTGCGCGTGTCATAACACATTGACAAGTTCATTCTTTACCTCCATTCATGTTCTGTTAAGCATTTCCCAAGCTTTCATCATCTGCCACCGCCGTCACTGCTCCTCACCCGTAACAGAACACGTGTCCGCCGATCGTGGCGTATAACCGGCTGTTGTATGCCCCCCGGCTGAAATACAGGACTCCCTCGTCCAGTATCAGATCTCCGTAAAGGGCGCCGCTGACGGCATCGTACTGCGTATCCGTCGGCGTCGTGGACGCCACCTGCCGGTACGGTGTAAACTGCACCCCGTACTTGGTGTCGTATATAACGCCGTGCACGGTGTCCGGGAACTCGTCGGAAAGCACCCTGTTGAGTACAACCTCGGCAACTGCCTGCTGCCCCTCAAATGGCTCTCCCCGCGCCTCCAGATATATAAGCGCCGCCAGCTCCGTCATTTCGCTGTCGCTGATCTCTATGCCGGCGTACCTCTCGTTCCGGGCCGGCCCGGTCGTCTCCGTGAGGATAGCCGCCTGTACCGGCTCCGGCATTGCCGGCTCGTCCGCCTGCTTTGCCCAGGGCGAGCCCAGCAGTATGAATATCGCCGCCGCTATGACCTTGGCTGTCATGTCCCGCTCTCCTTCCTTTTCCTGTAATTCTCCCGGCCTCTCTCGATTTCCCTCTCCCGGTGCTCCCGGTAATACCTGCGGTTGTATTCCTTTTGCCTCTCCAGGGCTTGCTCGTGGTTTTTCCAGTAGTAATTTCTCTGGTATTCCCGGCATTTTTCCCGGTGGTTTTCCCGGTACCGGCGCTGGTATTCCCGCACCCTCTCCGGGTACTTCTCCCTGTATGCTTTTGACTTTTCCCTGTTATATGCTCTTTCCAGGTCGGTCATCTGCCCCGCTCCTTTTCTCTTATGTATCCCTCCAGCCCGCCGGACTGTATGAGAGCCATATACCGCCCGTAGGTGAGCCCCAGGCTCCGGGCCTCTTTGGCAACCTCGGAGAGCGTCTTTGGCTCCGTCCTTGGAGCTATGGGCCTCGGACGGCGGCGTCCGCCTTCATCAAACAGCTGCTTCTGCTTTTCGCTGACGTTTTTAATGCTTTCGGCCTTTGCGCACTCCGGGCAGAACTTCTGCCGCGATCCTCGCCGCGGCGTCTGCTTTCCGCATTTTTCGCAGGCCATATAGCTTCCGGCAAAAAACATCACGCCACCCCGAAAAGGACCTGAAGTTTATATACTCCCCAGCAGGCAAGATAACCGGCCGCGTACAGTATTCCGCATCTAAGGAATCCGTCTATGACGAACATGATCCTCGCCCGCCGCTGTCCCAGAGGCGACAGTCTCAAATAAAGTTCCTCGTCTATCATTTTTCCCGCTCCTTTATCTTCCGTACCGGCATCTGGGGCAGACGTACCGCCCCGCCGGTCTGAGTTTTGATACATTCCACTCAAGGCCGCATTTCTGGCAGACCTCATATCTTAGCCCCGGCAGTCTCCGGGGCTGGTCCAGCTGCTTCACTGTTCCGAATCCGTACTCCTCCGGACCCCTCTCAATTTCTTTCCGTTTCATGATTCTTTGGACACCATGCCGGCGGCTCGAACAGATATGCCCTCTCCTCGCCGGTTTTGTAAAGGTGGGTAACTCTCCCGTGTTTGTCCCCGCCCCTGGGGTGCAGGCACCGAAGGGCCGTCATTTTCCGGGAAAACACCTCCGGCACCGACACCCGGCAATCGAGGCATTTCATATTTCCCGCCCGGCGGAGGCCATATCGGCAACAGCCGCCAGCTCCAGCCACTCAGTGGCCAGGGCAAAGGCCGTCCGCTCTATCTCGCCGGTGTAGGCGGATATGCTGTCGTCGTTGTCTTCAACGATAGAATCCCACAGCTCCTTGTGCAGCTTCTTGGCCGTAGTGTTCAGCTTCTCCAGCCTCTCCAGGGCGGCCTTGATCTCCGCCCACGCTTCTTTGTCGGAGGCAAAGCCCCGGCCCCGCAGGTTCCGGAGGCTCTCATAATAATCCGCCTTGGCCTCCAAAAGCAGGGTGACTATGTTCTTTTCGCTCATGCTCTAATCTCCTTTCTTCTCCAGCCTGTCGCACTCTTTGAGCAGTTCGTAATTGACTTCGTCGATGCTCTCGCCCATTCGCTTGGCGTACTCCGTCAGCATGACGGCAATGGCATGAAGGGCGTCCTCGCCCCTGTCCGCCGTCATGTCCAGGTGATGCCTGCCGCTTCCGGCGGCTTTCAGATAGCTTATCCGGCAGAAACCGCTCTCCCGCTCCTCCGGGGATCTCTTCTTATATGTGACCTGTCTCATGTTGTCTTTTCCTTTCTTACCACCCTCACCGTCGCAAGGGCTAAAATGCATGTCTCCGGCAGCCCCGTCACGTCGGCGACCTCCCGGACGATACCGGCGATCCCGTCGATGATGTCCTCAGCATCGTCGGTGTCCACCCGGCATCTGGCCTCTTCCCCGTGCTTTTCGTAGGTAATAAAAGTTTCCGGCAACGCTTTTCCCTCCTATATGCATACCTGTCTTGCCAGGTCGGCCTTCGAGATCTTCCCCGAGGGCGGAAACCGTATCCACTTCTTTATGGTGTTTCTGGAATACCCTGTAAACTCCATCGCCTGGGCTATGTTCAGCAGATCGTGATCCGGGAATCTCTCATTAAGAAGCGCTATCGTGTCCCGGTATCCTTCCTTCTCCCGTCCCATATTTAACTTCCCTCCTTTCCCTCTCCCAGCGTCATGGTCAAACCCAGCGCCCGGAGCAGCTTGTCCGCTTTGTCAATCGTCGGTGTTACGCCACGCTCATAACTGTGTATAGTCGATGCGGACAGCCCCGCCGCCTCTGACAGCTTCTTGAGCGTAAACCCCTGCCTGTTTCTTGCCTCGATGAGCATTGTTCTGAAATCCATTCGGCCCCTGCCCTCCTATATGTTGTGATTTATGATGTTGACTTTGTGCAAAATATTGGATAAAATGTGGGCAATTCATGAATTAAGGCGGTGACTTTATGTCCGGTTTCCGATGTCCATTCTGCGGTCAGATCATGGCAGTTACCAACGGCACTTACGAATCCTTCCCTTTTAATTTTGGGGGTCCTTTTGGCCCGTCCTCTGAGGGATATGGTTTGCCTCACGCGAACGTGCATATGTATAAGTGTCCTAATGATGAATGTAATGAAATTACTCTGTTTATCTCTTCATTCTCAGGCTTTGTAGGCAACGAAGACATCCTCGTACACCCCCGCGCCATATATCGCTCTTTTCCTGCCTATGTCCCGGAGGCAATTCGTGCCGATTATGAGGAAGCAAGTCTAATCCTGAATCAAAGTCCCAAAGCTGCCGCCACTCTCGCTCGCCGCTGCCTGCAAGGAATGATACGCGACTTTTGGCAGGTCTCCGGAAAAGCTAACTTGCGACAGGAAATCGAAGCAATTCGAGACAAGGTTCCCCCTGCTCAATGGAAATCCATTGATGCCATACGTAGGATCGGGAATATCGGTGCCCATATGGAAAAGGACGTAAACCTCATTATTGATGTGGAGCCGAAAGAGGCGAAGGCGCTCTTAAAGCTCATCGAACTGCTGATAGAAAACTGGTATATCGCAAGACACGATGAAGAAGACCTTTATAACTCCATCACCGCGATCGGTGATGCCAAGGATGCCGCAAAGGGCCCCTGAACATCCATCACCTCCTTTGCCTTTCAAAATCTCTTTCCGGCCATATCGTCCGGCTTTGCAGGATCTGCCTCTGCCAGCAGTTCCCCGTCCAGGCTCCAGTACCGTGTGACATATCGGTTCGGGTTTTCTTCCGTTCCGGTTCCGACAAACGTTCTGGTTTCGATAACCTGAATCACCTTCGCTCCGGCCGCGCCTCTCGCCCCGGCCGGTTTTACTTCAAACACTCCGCTCACCCCCCCTTTACGCGCTCTCTCCGTCGTCGTCATAGAACTCCGTCCAGTCGAAGCCCAAAACGGCGGCGATCCGTTTTGCAATCGAGACTGACGGATTACGTGTCCCCGTTTCTATACATGCGTACGTGCTTTGCGCTATGCCTACCAGTTCCGCAGCCTCAGCTTGCGTCTTTCCTCTCATATTGCGAATATCTAAAAGCCACTGTCTCATATTGAAAAACCCCTCCTTTCTCTGCTTATGATTGCAGAACGTGATTTTTAATCGCTAACTGCGATTATTATATTATCGCAGTTAGCGTTTGTCAACGCATTTTGCAATAATTTTTATATTTTTTTAATCACAGCTTGCATTTGAACGCATTTCGCGCTTTAATTATTGCAAGGAGTGATTAATATGAAGACTCGTAACGACCATCGATTTGCCTTGAAATTGAAAGAGCTTCGAGAAGCTGCCGGTTACAAATCACAGCAGTCTTTTGCAGATTCATTCGGAGCTGCTCAATCTACTGTTGCTGGCTGGGAATCTGGAACAAGAGAACCAAACCACGAAACAACAGTCCGTATTGCTGATTTCTTCAACGTCTCCGTGGATTATCTTTTAGGTCGTGCTGTGTCTAAGGCTCCTTCATGTGATGTTTGTCAAGGGCAAACATCACAAAATCCTGATAACGTAGTTATACAGGATTTTCGCGGCCTCCCTGAAAATGAAAAAAGCCCCGCTCTTTCGAGCGAGGCTGTAAAGCTTGCGCAGGAATATGATGTTCTTGATGAAACGTGGCGGCGGACTATCCGCAGTCTCTTCGACCTGGCAAAGGCAAAGGGCGCAGCGCCGGAGCTGCCCGCTCCCGGTCCTGGCAGGATCCGCCACTACCTGACCCCCGCGGCCGCAGGCTATGCCGCCCCCATCGAGGGCGAGGATTACGAACTTATAGACCGCACCCCCGACATTCCCGCCGACGCCGATTTCTGCATAGACATTTCCGGCGACAGCATGGAGCCGTATATAAAGGACGGCTCCCGTGTCTATGTCCAGCGGGGAGATGTTGAGGAGATGCGGGACGCCGGTGTTTTCTACGTTGACGGCGACGTGTTCGTCAAGCAGTGGTGCGTGGACATGATCGGCACCCTTCACCTTCTCTCCGCCAACCCGAAGCGCGAGGACGCCAATATCCAGATATTTAAGGATTCCGGGCGGAACGTGGTGTGCTTCGGCCGGGTGATTCTCAAGAAGAAGCTGCCGGAGCCAAAATATAAATAACTCTGGAGGTTCCGTTGTGAAGCTGATAAAAATTGTCCTGTTGGTTGTGCTCATAGCTTTGGCCGTATATACTGTCGGCACGGTATTCAATGCTTTAGACACCCTTAAAGCAGTTGATAAAATCCTGCTCGTTGCTTTTGTCGTCGTGCTTATTATATGGCTTGCATTCATAAGGCCGGAAACAGCAAAGCGTAAATTTGAGGACGCAAAAAACTTATCCATTATCAAAGGTGTTATATATGGCCTTTACTTGTCCGGTATCTCATTTCACACTTTAGCGTCAGACGTCTATGACCATTACGCAAAACCCCTGTATGCGGAATACTCCGCAAAGCCCACGGAAACTCTCGGTTATGATACCGCTTCCGGCATACATTACAGCGCCTCTCCCTCTCACAGCATTCTGTTCGCCGTAATATGCTGCTGCCTATATGCGAAAGATAATGAGCTTGATGATCTGCTTTCCCGCTGCGAAAGCGCCCTTCCTGATGCTCGTTTAGCCACTATTCACAGGCCATAAGCCAAATGGCTCTCGGCAATTATTGCTAATTGTGTATGTGTTTTTTTGTATATTTTAACAGTTGACTATTGAATTACAGGGGCATATTATAAAAGGGCAACGAAACGACTATTGTGTCGTCTCCCCGTTGCTCCAAACATCAAGCCCCTGGCAGTACGTCTTTCCACTCATGAGGAAACGGCCGAGCCCAGGGGCTTCTTTGTATTAAAAAGGAGAACGTGCATGACAAGAACAGCAATACTTATTGATGGCGGCTTTTACAGAAAACGTTTTGAAAAAGGTATGAAGCATACTCCAGCTGAAGCCGCAGATGCTTTGATCGGCTATTGTTTTCGTCATTTGTCCGAGCACCATACAAAGCACGATTTATACAGAATATTCTATTATGACGCATATCCTTGCAAGAAAAAGATTTTTCACCCGCTGCATAACAGAACCTTTGATTTTTCCAAATCAAATTATTATGCTTGGATGAACTCTTTTCTTAAAGAGTTGACTAAAAAAAGAAAGGTTGCCCTTCGGCTTGGAACGGTGGATGAAGGCTCCGCTGTTTATTCTCTCACAGCCTCCGCAACAAATGATATTCTCATGAAGAAACGGTCTGTCGAAGATCTGGTTGATAGCGATTTTGTTCCGTCCATAAAGCAAAAGGGCGTAGATATGAGGATTGGCATGGACATAGCTTCCCTCGCTTATAAAAAGCTGGTGGATCAGATCGTCTTGATTGCCGGTGATGCCGATTTTGTGCCAGCCGCAAAACTGGCGCGCCGTGAAGGATTAGATGTCGTTCTCGACCCCCTTAATTTGCCTATTAAAGATGACCTTTTCGAACATATCGACGGGAAGCACTCTTGCGGCGACCCGTATAAAACAAGCCAAAAAAGCAATGATGCTTACAAGATCTAACCATACTCAACTCGCCGCGTGAAAATATAACTAAAAAGCGCCGCCTCCGGTCTGGTACCCCGGAGGCGGCATGGAAAGAGATAAACAAAAACGACGTATGCTACGTTATTATTGTACCACGCAGCATCCGTAAAATCAATAATACTATGCCTGCTAAATCAATAGACTACGCCTCCCTCTTCACGCTGCGCAAGGACGGGCGGTATATGGGTTACTGGCACGACGAAAACGGCGTCCGTCACTCCATATACAGCAAAGACCCGGAGGCACTTTATAAGAGAATAGAAGAAAAGGAAAACCGCCCTGCATCCGGCCCCATGACCTTTGACGAGACAGCGGAGGCCTGGGAGGGGGAATACCGCGAGACCGTTACCGTGCGCTCCTGGCTTAACCTCAAGCCCCACTATGAGGATATAAAGGCCCGGTATAAAGGTATTGCGATAACCGAAGTCACCGCCGTTGACATCAATCGTGATTTCATGGAGGCGAAGGCCCGGGGCTTAAGCCGCACCGTCGTGAATAATCGCCGTGTCATATATAACGGCATCTTCAACTATGCCATTATTAACGGTCTGGTTCAGTATAACCCGGCATCTGTCGTAAAGCTGCCCAGGGGGCTTAAGCAGGGCCGCCGTTCCGCTCCCACCGATGAGCAGATAAAAGCCGTGTGCTCCAATCTGGAAGCGCCCTTCGGCATGTTCCCGTTCTTCCTGCTGTGTACCGGTCTCCGGAAAAGCGAAGCGCTGGCGCTGCTGAAATCAGATGTTGACTTCAAGGCAAAAACGATATCGGTATCAAAGTCCCTTGTCTATATAGACAACGCAAACCCCAGCGTCAAGTCACCCAAGACGGAAGCCGGCACTCGTACTGTCCCCATAATAGCGGCGCTGCTTAAGCCCTTGAAAGAGTACTGTGCCAGAACCGACTCACCGTATCTGTTCCCCTCATTATCCAGCAGCCGCGGCGGCAAAGGCGGAGGCTATATGACAGAGCGCGGTTATGAGGGCGCCTGGCTTCGCTACTGCCAGGCAGCGGGCCTTACAGACGAGAACGGCAAGCCATCCATCACCGCCCACCAGCTTCGCCACGGAACGGCCACACTTCTTTTTGAGAGCGAAGTTGACGCATATACCGCCCAGCACATCTTAGGCCATGCCAACGTCACAACGACCATGGAGATCTATACGGAACTTCGGGAAAAACAGAAAGCAAAATCCCTGAAAAAATTTAATCAGGCAATAAAAAATATATAGTCCATTCGTACAAAAAAGCAAGAAACGCAGAGCTCGAAATGCTCTGCGTTTCCTGTTTTTAAAATGAGAAAATGAATGGGATTTTGACAACACTTTTGACAACAAACGGGGTATTTTGACAACAGTTTGACAACAAATCCACCTAATTATTTGACAGTTTTTGACGATTTTTAACCCGCATTCTCCTTAAGATAACAAAAACTATTTTCACCGCAAAGTGTCAAAAAAGTATATAAAAAGCCTCAAAAGTGAAACTTCTAAACACTTTTGAGGCTTTTGGTGGGAGAGGGTGGATTCGAACCACCGAAGTCACTGACAACAGATTTACAGTCTGCAAATAGTCTTGTAATATCAATATATTTTACTTTGAATTGTTGTCAGATGACATCGCAATGTTATATAGCTCTCTTTTGAAATAACACCAACTCTCTCCTTTACGCATATTTCTTATAGCTGTTATGTACGTCGTCCCTGTTAAGGTACACATAGGTCATCGTGGTGTCGAGCTTGTCATGTCCAAGAATGGCAGCCACTTCCTGAATGGGCATCCCCCTTGCTATCAGGTTTGTCGCCAGCGTCCTCCTGAATCTGTGTGGGTGGACATTCTCAACACCGGCCCGCGCTGATACCGTACACAGCATCTTCCGTACACCATGCGGCGACATGCGCTTGGTGCCCTTCCCAACGAACAGCGCCGGGAGATCGTCGGTACGCTCCGCAAGATAGCGTCTGAGATACATGGCAGCCACATCATCCAGAAAGACGGGCCTCTCCTTTGACCCCTTGCCATACACGATACATTCCCCATGGGCGAAGTCTATGTCGGTGCGATCCAGACCGCACGCTTCGCTGATACGGCACCCGGTAGCCAGCAGGAAGAAGATTATCGCTTTATCTCTGGCACTCTGGCATGCCTGCCTCAACTTCTCCAACTCAACATCGGTGAACGGGAGCCGGACAACCTTCGGGCATTTTATCGCTGACAGGTTCGCACAGGGATTCATCTTGAGCAATCCTTCTTTATGGACCCAGCCGAAGAAACTGCTGAACACCGTGCGCTCCCCTTCCAGCGTCTTGTCGGATATTCCCCGTGCCTTACGCTTCGTCAGATATCCGCGAAGATGGAATACTGTTATTTCTCTGATTGGTGTCTTGACCTCCTTGAAAAACCTGCTGAGAATGTACTCGTAATGAGCAATGGTCTTTTCTGACCGTCCCTCCAGCTTCTTTGCCGAGAGGAAGGCGTCGAGAAAATCTTCAGTATCGGAGTCTGTTTCTGAAGTCTCGATCGTCTCCAGCTCGTAACTGCCGAGCTCCTGGTTAAGCGCATCTATTAGCACATCCATAGCGGATACCGAAATACCCTCTCTCATGCGCTGCTCTATGCGCTTAATCAACTGCTGCTTAGCCGCTACTGACATGTGCATCACTTCCTTTCGCCCCGCATTATACACACAATGTTGTGTGTATGTCAACACGTTATTGTGTGTTGACTGCAAAAAAGTTTTGTGATACAGTATTTGAAAGGGGTGATAATCTTGATAAAGTTCGTAGATGTTTTGGGGCTTTTATCAGCGCACGGCTGGAGTTCGTATCGGTTGCGAAAAGAGGGCAAACTGTCAGAGGGCACTGTAACCAGATTGCGAAATGGTCAGCCAATTACTACGGTAACGATTGACCGCATCTGTGAGTTGTGTGATTGTCAGCCCGGTGACCTCATGAGCTATGTTCCTGAACACCGGAATGAATAAATGCTCCGATGATTAATTCCTGTGGCTTGCTTAAAACTTGCTACAACTTGCTACAATTTTTGCAAATAAATCAATACCCGGCTGGGGTGAAGACCTCAGCCGGGTTCCTTTTTACTTGCTTGTCAGCTGCCGCATTATGGCTTCTGACAGCGTCTCGTTGTGCCAGGGCGTGTCTCCGATCTTGCTCTCGGCATAGCCCGCTTCATAATAGAGCGCGTCTTTCTGCTTGCTTGTCAGGTCGAGCTGGTCGATATAGGCGATGACCTTATCTCTCTTCGACCCTGATATGCTCTCCCCGTTGGCGTCCTTGTCCGCCGTGAGGGTGCTGCACACCTCCTTGAACTCGATATAGTCCTCTGCATCGACGCCGGCCTTCTTCGCATCGCTGCCGCGCCACTTCATATACTCGTCAAGGTGATCTTCCCGCATAAACCGAATAGCTTCATCAACAGGCACATCGTCATCAACCGCCGTGTTGAGCATGGCCCATGCCGTCGGCTTTCCGCTCTCCGTCTCCATGTCGGTTCCGATCGCACGGCCTACCGCAGCGAGCTTATCCGAATCCGTCATATCGGACGCCAGCACCTGCTCGACGATTTTGGACTTCTCTTCTTTGCTGCTCCTGTTTGCCGGCGTCGTCCACTCGTCGGGCGTGGCTCCCGCGGCTATGAGCTCGTCGGCGTTGGCCACCCAGCTGTCGGGCGAATAGTCATCGAAAAGAACTTCCTTTGCTTTTTCTCTTCCGTATTCGTAGAGCTTGGCTATCATCTTCGCCCTGGTCTCTTCATCGGCGGCCCGGTATCCGTCGCTCTCGATAAGTTCTTTTATGGCATCGCCCACCGTTTGGCCCCAAACAAGGTCATAGGTCTGCATCTGATACGGCGACAGTTTCCGCTCCTCACTGTTAATGGTGAAGCTCTTCGGCGTGTCGGCGGGTATCACTCCGCTCTGTCCTCCCTCATAGAGCCCTGCCATCTCCCCGGCAGTCCCATCATCGAGCTCAACACCGCGCACCCGCATGACATGACGGAGGCGGGCTTCCAGCGCAGGCCCCGACAGGTCCTTCAGATCGTTCTTCGCCGGAGTGTCGAACACGTCCTCCATGCCGGCGTGGAGCTCCGGCGAGATGTGCTCCATGGCTCCCATGATGTACTTCTCGACATTCTGCACCGGCAGGCCCTTCACATACATGGCAGCCTTTTCGGCAATCTCCTTTGCTGCTTTCGCGTAATCTCCGGCATGGCGGTGGAAATACTCTCCGAGATCACCGTCGTTCTCAACGACGTCGGCGGCACCCTTGACAATATCGCTTATCGTTCCCGCCGCGTCTATAAACGAATCAATCACGTCGTTGAGCTGCTCGCCGCCGGGCATTTCAATTCCGTACCACTTCTCTCCAAGGAGCACGCTTGAAATCAGATCGCTCAGCTCGCTGCCGCCGATCACCATGCCGGCCAGGTCTCCGACAGAGTTTCTGGCCACACGCCCGGCGACGGACTGTGCCGTCAGCTCGTCGTCATCGTCATCCCGGTAACGTTTCGCACCGTTTTTCAAAAGCTGATTGAGAAACTCAATTCCCTCCAGCATGAGAACTGATGTAAGCGTGGCCGTCACTGTCGCCCCCACCTTCTTGGCAGCTGCCCTGTACTCCTGCTGCGCCCTGGCCTGCTGTTCTTCGCCGCCCTGTTCAAGCTGGCTTTTGGCGTAGTTCAGCTCTCCGAAGGCACGCCTCAGACTGTTGTACTGCTGCAGCGGCACAGTCTTGAACATGGTGAATGCCCGCATAACGCCGCCGCTGTTCTTCATAATGTCCGGTCTGTGCATCTCGTCATACATAGGCTGCGTGAGGCTGACGGCCTCCTCGAACTCCTCGGCTACCTTCCGATAGAACGGGCTTCTCCCCTCTCTGACGTCCTCCTCGCTGCCGATTTCCAGTTCCGGGTGTTCCCGTCTTACCTTGTTTTCGGCCCACGGCCAGGCTCTTTTTACCGTTCCGGCATCCATGGCGACGATAGCGCCTCCCCGCAGGAGAAACCTTGTCACTTTGTTCCTGTCCAGCAGGGAAGGATTGTTCTTCAAGACCGCCGTCTCCGGCGTAGCGTAGCCCAGCGTGCGGTAATCAAGCTCCTTGCTGTAAGTCCTTATTAGATCGTCATCTACACGAAGCATCTGACCCGGCCTCGGTGCGTTCTCCCAGCCTAATGCGGAAGCGAACTGCGGGAAGGAGGCCGCCTGTTTGAAGACGATTCCCGGATTCGCTCCGAACACGGCGGAAATATAATTGGACAGCAGCGGGCTCGTGAAGTCTCCTCTGCCTTTGTCCCCGCCGCCCTGAAGCACTTCAAGCAGGTCTTCGATATACTTTTTGGACTCCTCTCCCCATTTGTGGGTAATGACATCGCCCATTGAGTTGCCCTTTACCTGCCAGTTCAGCATCGTCTGCCAGTTCTTCGCCGGTATGGCCATGCCGACGAATCGCGCCGTCTGGTCAATGTGTCTCTCAAATGCATCAAAGGCGGAGATATTATAACTTGGGTTCTTGGCGTACTGTCTGGCTTTCAGGTTGCCTACGCCTTCGGCAGTAACGTCATTGACGCCGATCTCGCTCTTTACGTAGTTCCTGTTGGTGTATATGGGAGCGTAATAGCTGCTCATGGCCTTGTCGTATCCGTACAGCGCGTTTGAAACCTCGTTTATGCGCTTTTTGGCCAGCTCGTTGTAATAGGGCTCCAGCGCCCGGGCCAGCTCCATTTCCTCCGGCGTGAGGTCGGATACGATCTTCTTCACCGATTCCGGCGCGAGCTTTACCGTCGTTCCCTGGGCGAAAGCTTCCTGCCTCTTGCCCTTGGCGTACAGATCGCGGTTTACAAACGTCCGCCCGCCTTCCATGTGCCGGAGGTTGTCATAGCTCTTACTCTCCAGGTACATGTGAACCTTCTGTGCCGGTGTCATATACACCTTGACTGTCTTACCGCTGAATATCGGCTTGTCGCCGGCGCGGTGCTCCAGCAGTTCCGGGGCCTCGATCTCGTACCACACAGCATCCTTCCCCTGGCCGTCGGCACGTCTGACCCAGTCCTTATTCTCTGAAAGGAAATCCGCCAGCGCACTCTGTGCCTCTACCCGGTAAGCTCTTGCCGCCCGCTCTCCTTTTTCAAGCTGTCTCGCCATGCCGTACCAGGTGCTGTCTCTGTTCCACCCGCTCATGCGCTCAAGGAAATTCATGGGCGTGAGCTGCCGGGCGTTTATGAATTTGTCCAGCATTCTCCCCGTGAAGCCGCTTTTGGCCTCGTTCATCTCCTTCGTGACGTCATCATAGACGTCGGAAAAAAGCTGATGCTCCGCGCTGCCTATGACGTTGTTATGGTTATAGAACTCCGTCCGCAGTCCCACGGCCGCTTTGTAGAGATCTTGCAGAGCGCCTACATCCAGGTCGGCGATCTTGTCATTGTCAAGTCTGGCGACAATCTTTTCCAGATCCTTTGAGGGCAGGAAGTTGGGATCCTCTTCCCTTGCAGCCTTATACATGTTCGCCAGATCCCGCCATGTGGCCTGGTACTTGTTCGACCAGTTCATCTCATTGGCCGCACCCACGGCATAAACGTCCATGTCTCCCAGTACCTCATTCCAGGTGTCAAGCAGCTCCGCCGGGGCCTTGTTTCTGTTTCTGCTGAGCCATTGAAGCTGTTTAAGCGTTCTCTGCTGAAGCTCCCGCATTTCCCGGTTTGCTCTCTGGCGTCTGGCAGACTCCTTCCGTCTTTCCCGGTCTCTGACTCTCCGGAGCTCCTCCCGCTCCCGCTCTTTGGCGTTTACCTCCTTCATCCGTTCCCGTTCCTGGGTGATCTTTGTGCCGGTGCGGTCCCGGAGCTTCACTTCCAGCTTTGCCTTTTCGGCAAAGGTGCGGAGCATCCAGTCCACCTGGCGCTCCATGTTGTCCAGCATCTCGTCTTCGGTGACTCCCTCAGCCTGAGCTATCGAGGCGGCGTAATCGGAAAGACTCATTTTTTCGTCCCGCCCTTCCTCAGCCATGTCAACTATCCGCTCCAGCATGTCCCGCTCATCCAGGCTTTCCGCATCGAACAGTCCGGGATAGCTTTCGGCCAGCTCCATGTTCCAGGAGTCAACGCCCCGCTCCTCCGCATTGTTCACAAGGTAAACACCGGCGGCAAAGGCCCTTCTTCTGAACTCGTTCCAGTCGTCGCCAAACTCGGACTTTAATTCCTGGGGTACGTATATCCTCGCCTCCTGGATGAAGCGTCTTCCTTCCCGGTACAAGTCCTCTGCCGGCACGGTCATAACGCCCTCCGAGTAGAGCCTGTCGAAGAAGGCGTCCCTGTCCTCCTGGGTGATCCTGCCCTGCTTATAGAGCTTGTCCGCGAATGCGTCTATAAGTCCGCCCATCTCGGCCCGTCTGCCCTCCGGGATTGAGAAGAGATTGAGAAGTCCAGTCTTCAGGTCGCGCTTTGCGATAACGGGCCGGCTCTCGGCGGCGGGCGCTCTGGTCTTCGGCGCCTTCGGCGTCTTCTCTTCTCTGAATCTGCCTTCTGCCTTCCCCCGGATATACTCGGCCACGGACTGGGGCTCGTAATCGCTCCCGCTCTCCGCGTCCTCGTCGTCGGCGGAGAAGCGGATGTCCTTCTTTTTCGGATTGAATCTCTCTGACAGCGGTATCACATTTCCGTTATCGTCATAGGTTACGGGTTCAGCGGACTTGATCTGCTCCGGCGAGAAAGCTATGTATTCCTCTCCGCTGTTATCCACGCCGTCATAGCCCAGGCTTTCCAGGTATTCCCGTGCTTTTACTCCGGCGTTGTTCTGCCCCTTGAACCGATTCAAGGCCTGATATGCGACACCTTCCGGGGCGGGGTTTTTGATGTTCAGATAGTATTTTCCCACCTTTCCTCCGTAACCTCCGGCGTCGATTTCCCAGGGGCTGAAGAACGACCCCTGAATATCCATGGTGCTTCTGCCCTTTGTCCTGTCAAACACGGTGAAGTCAGCGTCGGTTCCGTGATATACTGGGAGCAGTCTCCCGTCGTCTGCCCGGATTTTGCTGTCAGACATTGCTTTTTCTGCCGCTTCATCGACCATTTTCTGAGCAGCCTTCATATCTCCGCTCTGAACGGCAGCCGCATACTCTTTATCCTTCTGCATTCTAGTTTCATCTATTACGGACGAAAACGGAACACCTTGAAGGTTGACATCTGTGCCACTATATGTTATGCTTCCTAAAGAGCCATAACGCAGAAGGTCGGTGGGACGATATTGTAAGCCCATCGAACGAAGAAGCGGGATGGTTCTTTTTTTATCCGCATACATTATTTCACTTGTTTTGACAGTATTCGCCGTATGGCTTCGTGTATATGCGCTGTTGATTTTCTGCATATCATCAATGCATATACCGTCTTCAACCGGCTTCAGATCAAGCACGACCATAATAGGCTTTCCGTTTGGTGCTTTAATGGAACCGAAAATCACCATGCGTGCATTTTTTCCTGATGTATTAACGCCTTTGCTCTTCAGCACAAGCACAGGATCCTCGATGATTTCAGGTATGCGCTTAATCTCTTTTATTGTCATTTCAGGGTGATCGGTTATTATTTCCGAGATCTTATCCCCATTAATGTATATATCATTTTCGATTGCTCCAAGCCCCTGCATAGCAGCGCCTGTATTCCCGAGAATGAACACTTCATTCTCGGGCTTATTATTGTTATACCAGTCTTG
>Ga0310696_10000996_pt1 | contig 41570 bp, 30 predicted proteins | sample AusTroGonzalo_MG_4_FD_203885 | JGI IMG/M metagenome (GOLD analysis project Ga0310696, IMG submission 203885) | Bovine rumen microbial communities from tropical cattle in Woodstock, Queensland, Australia - Gonzalo_02 (v2) (version 2) | ecosystem: Host-associated > Mammals > Digestive system >... | reverse complement strand
GTATGCACGGAGCGCAGGGCACCATTCTTGCGCAATACCCTGACACTACCACGATAGGCATCGCTGGCAAAGCCTCCAGAGTATTTGATAAGTGAGTTAAGGCTCTCACCCTGTTTCATCTCGTAGTACATGGGACGCTTCACTCGTCCGGTGATGCTCACCAGGCAGTCGTACGACTCGACGATAATCATGTCGTTGTCGGTCAGTTTCACGTTGCCCGTAGCCTTTCCGTTAAGGATGTAGTCATAGACATCGACAGTCGAGATGAGGCGATTGTTGCGATACACCTTAATATTTCTCAAGGTACCAAGGTCGCTGATGCCACCGGCCATGTAGAGTGCATTGAACACGGTGGAGAAAGCCGACATGGTATAGGTGCCCGGAGCGTTCACCTCACCGGCTATGTTCACCGTGATGGAACGTGTTTGACCCACGCTGAGGCGTATCTGGCTACTGCTGTAGCGTGCGCCAAGTTGTGAGCGCAGATAGGATGAGGCCTGCGATACGCTCATACCCCCAATCTGGATGGGGCCGAAGCCCTGTATGGTGATGAAGCCGTCGGGTGAGACGGTCTCATGGAAACTCTCCTGCGAGGCTCCGTAGACATCGACGATGACGGCATCGCCTGGTCCCAGCACATAGTCCTTTGGGGTGGCAATGTTCATGTTGGGTTCAAAGGTCAGGTTCTCGTTGTTGAAGAGGTCGTGGCCGAAAATCTTGTTCTGGTTGGATTGCTCTGCCCTGAGGATTTCCCGAAGCATGGCAAGGGAGTCCGTGGGCAACAGGTCGCCTAACTCATTTTGATAAGCAATGAATTCGGGGTCATTAGGACTGTAATTCTTGCGCAACTGAATCTCTCCCCGTAGCTTGGTGTTGCTCGAAACACCATTGTCCTTCCTTTCCTGCCCGTTGTTTACCCTCATTCTGCTGGAGACTTGTTCCATGCTCTCTTCAGCTACCATACCAAGTCCCGCATTTTTGATCTGCTGCTCGTATCTGCGCTTTACACGCTGAATCTGCTGAATGTCCACACCACGCTGAATCAGCTTTGTGATGATTTCGTTTTGTGAGGAGCCTTTGTCGCGCTCTTGTAAGATGAAGGTAATCAACTGTTGGTCTGTCATACCCGTCTGCGCCTGAATATGCGCCGGGGCCATCGAGAATAGCGCCAAGGCTAAAATAAAGAAGATTTTTCTCATATCTTTAGTTCGTTATTTCACATTATATAATAAAGAATAACTAGAAAAATAATAAAATATTGTTATAGAAGCTTTTTATTTGCAATCTTCACTCGTAATTCGTCATTCATCATTTGTATGTCATCAGGGCACATGGTCAAGAATCCGCTCTATATGGCACACCAGCAACCCTCCGTCGTCTTTGCGCAGGTGCATGCCGTTGCCCTCGCAGTAACGCCAGTATTTACACTTCGCGCATTTATCCTTTTTCATCCAAGAGCGGTCGCGGTATTGCTGGTAGCGATTCTCCCATACGTCCAGGAAGTCGTCCTCGTAGATGTTCCCCTGAGTGTAATGCGAACGAATACTGGTACAGGCGCTGATGCTTCCGTCGATGAGCACGGACCCCACGGTGATGCCCGCAGCACAACGGAACATCCAGTCACGGACGTCACCTTCATAATTGCCTACGAAGCCCTCGCAACTGTAGTTAGCATGGATTTTCCCTTCCTGACGTGTCTGGCGTATGAACTGCAACAGCTGGCGGAACTGCTCGTTGCTCACTTGCAGCATGGGGTCATTAGCGGCACGGCCCATAGGGAAGATGGGGAAGAGACGCCAGTCTTTCACACCCTTGCCGATGAGGAAGTCGCGGATTTCTGCCAACTGGTCGAAGTTTTTCTGGTTGACGCAGGTAACGGCATCGAACTTCACCTCTCCGTCAGCCACCAGCAAGTCCAGGGCCCGGCTGGCCATTTTGAAGCTCTGCGGATGGCGGCGCAGCCAGTCGTGGCTGTCCTGAAGTCCGTCGAGGCTCACGGCTACGGAGCAGAGTCCTGCTGCACGCAAGCTACGGAAACGTTCAGGAGTAAGGGCCAGGCCGTTGGTGACCATGCCCCAGGGGAAGCCACGCTCGTAGATACCACGTCCACAAAGTTCTAGGTCGTCACGCATAAGTGGCTCGCCACCGCTGACAATGACAAACACCTTATGAGGGTCTAGCTTCTTTGCAATGCCGTCGAGGACATGGAAGAAGTCTTCACGGGGCATATCGGGAGTTACAGCCGAAGCACGACAATCGCTGCCGCAATGGCGACAACTGACATTGCAGCGCAACGTGCTTTCCCAGAACAACTGACGCAACGGGTGCTCGCGCTTCAGGTTGTTGTTCATCATGCGGGCCAGTTCCAGCCCTATTCGCTTACGCAGTTCCATGTGAAAAACTTGGCTGCAAAAATACGAACAATATTCGTAACGGCCAAATCTTTTTCTGTTTTTTAGGTTTTATCTGATAATGCCAAAACAATAAAACGGCTTTATCTCCCAGATAAAACGGCTTTATCTCCTAGAAAGAACGGCTTTATCTCATAGATAAAACGGCTTTATCTCACAAGAAGTTCCGGACTATCTATGAGAAAGCCCGGAACTTACTATTGGTATGATTCTAGTTATTAGCGAACAATTTCTTTCTTACCATCACGTATGTAGACTCCCTTCTGAGGCTGGCTCTTGAGACGGCGGCCCTGCAGGTCGTAATAAGGAGCGTGGGAGCCTTCGCCAGTCACTTGCTGCGGGTTGATACTGTTGATGATTGCCTTGTAGTCATTCTGGTCGTTTATAGGAATAGAGTATTCAGTATAATCTTCAGTAACCGTAATATCCCCTTCGTATAGGCAGACAGTTCTTTCGTTCTCGCTTCCAGCCATGACGGTATGGTTCAATCGAAGATGGTAAGGCTCATATAGTATATTGATAATGTCGAAGTTCAGATGAGCCACCCGTTTGCAGTCTTTGTCAGGGATTCCATCGGTCAACACATTGACCACCAGCGTACCATCCTTGTCACGTCCTGCCTGAACGTCCAGGTAATTGTATTCACAAGGCAGGATGTAGTTTGTGAAATTGCAGGACAACCTATTTTCTCGGAAGATGTAGATGTCCAGGCTCTGGCTAAAGTCATAGTCAGAATACCTGTCGAGGTAGTTAGTTATCTCGTATGGCCAGAAACCATCCGCCTTGACTGGATATTCAAAGCCTTCCTCGTAGGCCTGTTCCAGCGTATTCAAGTCGATTATCACCACAGAGTGCTCTTTGAAGGATACCATACCAACATTGCGTCCCCTCACGTATACTTGATATTCATCTTTCAGGGCATTGTAGATAGTAAAATAGATGTTGATTTGGCAAATACAGTTGGCTAAATATTCGCCGGTGCCCTCATCAACGTTAATGGCAAGCTCCTGTCCGTTTTCTTGGCAATATACCTTGACATTGCCGTAAGCACAGTTCACCTCGTGGTTGATAAGTTCGCCATAGAATCCGCTTTCGTTGCGGGTGAGCTTGAGGATAGGATGCCCCATGACACTCTCGCTTCTCGTCCTGGAGGAACACTCCGTGTTCGACACATCGCCCACCGTAACCACCGAGTTGTCTTCCTGGGCAAGACACGACGTTCCCTGTAATAATGCCAAGAGCATCGTGACGCTGAACAGCATGTTCTTCATTGTCTGATTCTTTTTCATAGCTAGTATCATTTGTTGAAATTACTGCAAAAATAACCTTTTTCTAATAATATGATAGGAAAAAGAGAAAAAAACTGCGTGGCGTTAACATTATTTATTACAATTCTATAAAAGAGGTTCACTTTTTTGGTCAGCTCGCATAAAATGATTAATTTTGCCGACGATTTGAATACGCATGACGTATGGTTGACGAAATACGGAATTATCTCTCACGTACAGGCTATGGCTCAGTAAGTCCGAAGGCCGTGCTCTTCGACATGGACGGTGTGCTCTACGACTCCATGCCCCGCCATGCGGTGGCCTGGCAGCAGTCGATGGCTCATTTCGGACTGACGATGACGGCTGCCGATGCCTACGCTACGGAGGGAGCACGAGGTATAGACACGGTAAGAAATCTGGTGCGCAAAGAGCGTGGCGAGGACATCAGCCTGGAGGAGGCCCAGATGATGTATGACCTGAAGTCGGAAATCTTTCATGCTATGACGCCTCCTGCACCCATCATGCCCGGTATCCCTGAGCTGATGGCACAGATACACGAGTGTGGTCTCAGCATTGGTATTGTCACGGGTAGCGGACAGCGTCCGCTGATTGCCCGTCTGATGAACGACTTCGGAGACTATCTCACGGAGAATCATATCGTTACGGCCTACGATGTGGAGCATGGGAAACCTGCTCCAGACCCTTACCTCATGGGGCTGGAGAAGATGGGAGACCTGAAGCCCTGGGAGGCTTTGGTGGTTGAGAATGCTCCGCTGGGTGTGGCGGCTGCCGTAGCGGCACGTTGCTTTACCATTGCCGTCAACACAGGGCCCTTGCCAGACGAGGTGCTCCTCAGTCAGGGAGCCGACATCATCTTCCCGACAATGCCCGCTTTCAGCAATCGTTGGAATGAACTTTACAACAATATAAAATCTCAACCCTCAAATCTCAACTCTCAACTCTAATATGTCCCTCTATCCGAAAATGATCGTCGATGCGCTGGCCACCGTTACCTATGCCGGCACGAAGAAGAACCTTGTGGAGAGCGAAATGCTTGCCGACACCCCTGTTGTTGCTGCTCCTCAGAACGACGGAGAACCGTGGCAGGTGAAGGTGGTGCTGCTCTTCCCCCGCGAAACCGACCCGTTCCTGAAGTCTACCGTAAAGGCTGCCGAGGCCGCCATCCGATACCATTGTGCTACAGCACTCGGCGGTTCGCCCGCCGAGGTTCCTCTTGAGGTGGCCATAGAGACGGAGTTCAAGTCGAAGCCCCGTCCGGAGGTGGAAAAGCTTCTGCCAGGCGTGAAGAACATCATCGCCGTGAGCAGCGGAAAGGGTGGGGTAGGGAAAAGCACCGTAGCCGCCAACCTCGCCATTGCCCTGGCTCGTTTGGGCTATAGCGTGGGCCTGCTCGATACCGATATCTTCGGCCCTTCCGTGCCCAAGATGTTCAACGTCGAGGATGCCCGCCCTTACGCCGTGAAGGTAGATGGCAGAGACCTCATAGAACCTATCGAGCAGTATGGCGTAAAGCTGCTGTCCATCGGTTTCTTCGTATCACCCACTACGGCGACGCTCTGGCGCGGCGGCATGGCTACAAGTGCTCTGAAGCAGCTCATCGCCGATGCCGACTGGGGCGATCTTGACTACTTCATCCTCGACACCCCACCGGGTACAAGCGATATACACCTGACGCTCTTGCAGACGCTCTCTATTACTGGCGCGGTCATTGTATCTACTCCCCAACAGGTGGCGCTGGCCGATGCCCGTAAGGGAATAGACATGTATCGCAACGAGAAGGTGAACGTCCCCATCCTCGGCTTGGTAGAAAACATGGCGTGGTTTACTCCTGCCGAACTGCCCAATAACCGTTACTACATCTTTGGTCGCGAGGGCTGCAAGCAGCTGGCCGATGAAATGAAGCTCCCCTTGCTGGCACAAATCCCGCTCGTGCAGAGCATCTGCGATAGTGGCGACGAAGGACAGCCCGTTGCCACCAAGGTAGACACCATGACGGGACAGGCGTTTCTGAACCTCGCCCAGGCCGTGGTCACCGTCGTGAACCGCCGCAACAAGGAGATGCCAAAGACGAAAATCGTAAAAGTAGAGAAATAAAATCTCAACCCTCAACCCTCAACTCTCAAATCCTAAATGATGTGATTCTCAACCGTCTGTCGATACTCAACTACAAGAACATTGCGGAGGCCAGCCTTGACTTCTCGCCGAACATCAACTGCTTCATCGGACAGAACGGGGCGGGCAAGACCAATGTACTCGATGCCATCTATTTCCTGTCGTTCTGTCACTCGGCTCATACGACCCAGGATTCTCTGGTCATCCGGCACGGCGAGGAGTTCATGGTGTTGGAGGGCGATTATGTTGACGGGGATTTGCAATCTGCTCAAGGGGATTCCGCTCAAGGGGATTTGCAATCCCCGCCACTACATATATATTGTGGAATGAAGCGTGGCATGAAGAAACACTTCAAGCGCGACAAGAAGGAGTACAAGCGGTTGAGCGAGCACATCGGCCTGATACCCATCGTGAACGTTTCACCTGGTGACACCCAGCTCATAGAGGGTGGCAGCGAGGAACGACGGCGGTTGATGGATGTGGTCATTGCCCAGATGGACAGAACGTACATCGCTACCCTTAACCGCTATAACAAAGCCCTGCAGCAGCGTAATGCCATGTTGAAACAGAATAGTCAGGAATCAGTCGAAGGCAACAAGACTATTGACCTCGACCTGCTGGGTCTCTGGGAGGAGCAGATGGCCCATGAGGGTGAGATTATCTTTCAGAAAAGGCAGGAGTTCATTACTCACCTCATGCCTCACTTCGAACAGTTCTACTCTCGCATTTCTGGCAGCCGGGAACAGGTATCACTTAGCTATGTGTCTCATTGCCAGCGCGGTCCATTGATTGATGTAATTCGTCGTGACCGTCATAAAGACCTTGCCGTTGGCTACTCCCTCCACGGTATTCATCGAGACGACCTGGAGATGCTTCTCGACGGCCATCCCATGCGCCGTGAGGGTAGTCAGGGACAGATGAAGACCTACGTCGTGGCGCTGAAGCTGGCGCAGTTCGACTATATGGCCTCCCCTCAACAGGGGAGGTTGGAGGGGTCTCCCACCACGCCCATCTTACTCCTCGATGATATTTTCGACAAACTCGATGCCAGTCGTGTAGAGCAAATTATCGCCCTCGTCTCAGGCGAACAGTTCGGCCAAATCTTCATCACCGACACCAACCGCGACCACCTTGACCAGATTCTCCGTCACGGAGATTTCGACTACCGCCTCTTCCATGTTACTTCTGGTCAGGTCAGTGGAGATTAGTAATGTCCCTTTCACTCCCCTTTCACTTCCCCTTCACTCCCCCTTCACTCCCCTTTCACTCCCATGTTCAAACGCGACGTCCATCAAATCAGCCAGCTCATCATGCGTAACCTGCGTGTGCAGGGCTTGGAGACCCCGCTGCTACAGAAACGCCTTGTGGAGTCGTGGTCTCTGATTGCCGGACCGGCCATCGACCGCTACACCACCGATGTCAGTATCCGCAACCAGACACTCTTCGTCCGTCTCTCCGTCCCCGCCCTTCGTGCCGACTTGAGCATGCGCCGCCAGGAGTTCGTCAAGCTCCTCAATGACTACGTTGGCGCCCAGGTGATAGCCGACATCAAGTTCTGCTGAAAACCTCCATCTTGTTTCCTCAGTTTTTGTTACTAGTTAGCGTGTCATATTTGCCATCCTGGTGATGATAGAAGAAATATCTGCCACATCCACTGCGCCGTCTCTATTCACGTCACAGACATCGCCACTGCAGCCGATATTGAACACCCTGGTGGCCACGTTGCTATTCTCCCACCCCTCTTTCATGGCGTAGACGCTGACCTTATAGACGCAGTCGAGCTTCACTTTGTCGCTATAGTACTTCTTGGCATCGACAACGGTCACCTCCGACACATACTCCACACCTTCCGTCTCGCAACCGAATGTCAGTTCGCCGTCGAGGAAATCGATGGTTGGAGTGGCACATTTATGCGTGTCGGGAGAGACAGGCATGTCCTCACCATTCAGAGCAACAATTTCCTTGAAGTCCATCCAAGGTCTTGCAACACTGTAAGCCTCCACCGAAGCCTCAGGCACGTGGAGTGTGGCATATTCTATGTAAGAGTCCTGGAAAAGATCAACAATTTGTCCTTGATAAGAAGGTGCCATCACGGGTACTTTCTCTGCCAGACAAAAGACATCTGTCAGTTCGGGGCATTTGGCGAACGCCATGTGATATAATTGCCTGGTTGAACAGCCGATGGTGACTGATTTCAGGCTGCTACAGCCTTCAAAAGCCTGCTCCCTTATGCTTGTTACCCTGTTGGGGATGGTCACTGAGGTCAGACCGCTGCAATTTTGGAAAGCATGGCCTCCTATGCTCGTAACGTTTTCGCCAATCGTGACGGAGGTCAGACCCGTGCAACCCTCGAAAACATACCATCCTATTTTCGTCACGCTGTTTGGAATCGTGACGGATGTCAGGCTGTTGCAGCCTCTAAAAGACGAGGGCTCTAAACTTGTCACGCTGTTAGGTATTGTTATAGAGGTGAGCCCCTTGCAACCATAGAAAGCCATTTCCCCTATGGTCGTCACGCTGTTTGGTATCGTGACGGAGGTCAGGGCGCTGCATTTCCAGAAAGTGCCGGTTCCTATATTTGTCACGCTGTTGGGAATGGTGACCGAGGTTAGGCTTTCGCACCCGGAAAAAGCTCCATAATAGAATCCCCCTTCATTATAGCCATCCTTTATGCTCGTCACGCTGTTGGGAATGGTGACCGAGGCCAGGCTTATGCAATAAGAAAAAGTGCCAGCTTCTATGCTCGTCAGGCTGCTTGGCATGGTGATGGCAGACAGGTTGCGGCAACCTTGGAATGCATCCTTTCCTATGCTCGTCACGCTGTTGGGAATCGTGGCCGTGGTCAGACTGCTGCAGTAACTGAAAGCGGATTCCCCAATCGTTGTGACACCATTTTGAATCGTAACGGAGGCCAGTTTGCTACAGTTCCAGAATGCCTTGTATTCTATCGTCGTCACGTTGCTGGGTATCGTTACTGAGGACAGACCACTGAAAGCGAAAGCAAACCGTGCTATACTCGTCACGCTGCTAGGTATAACTAAGTCATTTATCTCCTTACTACCAACTCTCAGATGTTGCCCATAATGTAGAGGATTGGCGTATTCGTCACTAAATTCAATTTCACACCATGCAGCTAAATCGGATATTTGTACTGAATTCAGTGCATTGCAGCCAAAGAAAGCGTGGCTGCCAATGCTCGTTACGCTGTTGGGAATCGTTATGGAGTTCAGGCCGCTGCAGTCAGAGAAAGCAGAACCTCCTATGATCGTCACGCTGTTGGGAATCGTGATGGAGGTCAGGCCGCTACAACCATAGAAAGCCAAGTCTTTTACGCTCGTCACACTGTAGTCCTCACCTTTGTATATGACAGAGGAGGGTATGTTCACGCTACCTGTGTACTTGATGGGATTACTTGTAACCTTAGCTACTTTTCCTTTCGGCACCACCTCATAGTAGACACCGTCAATTTCCACTACTTCCGCGCCCGCCATAATCGGCAGGAGCATCATCATGACAAATACCAGTCGTTTTTCCATAATACTGATACTCATAATAAAAAAGTTTTAATGGTTAGACACATAGTTCGTTTCGCAATTCGAGTGCAAAATTACAATATTTTTTTATACTGGTAACTATTTCTTCAGAAAAGAATTAATAAAATATCTCCTATCACACAGTTTCTACCCTAGTTCCTTGCTGCTGCCATTTTAGTCCCACAACTGGCGGGATAGCCCGGAGCAAGAGTTAATTCGCCGTCGATGAACGTTAATTCGCCGACGGTGAACGTTGAATCGTCGACGGTGAACGTTAATTCACCGTCTGCGAATTAACTTTTTTCTTCCACCAACACAAAATCTCGTAAAACCTTTTCTTGAACATCCAGTTCTGAAGTGGACAGATGCTGAGAATGATACAACTCAGCCATCTGTCCACAGATACTCATCAGAAGTTCATAGCTGCTATCATCTGCATCTGCATAGCTGACGGCATTCTGATAGCATTGCAAGGCTTTAGGAGCCTCGCCCATGTCACGGTAAAAAGTAATCAGCCACCTCCTTCATCACGGAGTCTGTGGTGAAATCGACGTACTCCTTGTTCATCACACGTGCACGGAGTAGTTCCTCCTTCATACGCTCATGGCGGCCGGGGTCGCAGGCGGTGAGCAGCAGGATAGGGATGGCAAATCCTAGCAAAGTTTTTTTCACTTTTTTGTTACCTTGGCAGGTTGAAGGCCCTTGTCATCTCGGCCATCTGCTCATCGCTCATGCCTTCGGGCTCGAAGCCCATACAACGGGCGTTGATGTAAATCTTGGCACTCTTTGAAAGCACGTCTATCTGGTCAAAAGCATCCATCACGTCCTTGCCCTTGGCAAAGACACCGTGCTTCTCCCACATCACCACGTCGTAGTTCTCCAGTTCCTTCAGCGTACCCTCGGCCAGCTCGTTGCTGCCGGGCAGGGTGTAAGGCACGATGCCCAGTCCCAGCGGACAGAAGGCCTTCGTCTCGGGAATCATGCTCCACAGGATGCGGGTGAGCACGTCCTTTCCGAGGAATTCACGATGATGGCTCATAGCCACTAGCTCGATGGGGTGGGTGTGTACCGTAGCCTTATATCCGCTTCCCGTCTCTATTTGGCGTGCATGGACGATGAGGTGGCTGGGCAGTTCGCTGGTGGGCATCACGGGATTGTCGGCGATGATGACATACGAGGCGCAGTCGTCCAGAATACGGATGACGCTGCCGTTGTCCATGGGCCACCGAGCCAAGTCACGCATGCGCTTGCCCGTTCCCTTGCAGTAGAAATAGCAACCCTTCAGCGCCGGCAAGGCAATGCCAATCTGCTTCACGTCGCTGATGGCCGGCAGCTGGCGAATCTCGTCGTCCACAAGGTCTGTCACGTTGACGGTAATGTTGCCGCCGTTGCGCTCTGCCCATCCGTTCTGCCACAGGTAACCAGCCACTTCAGCTATCTTCTCCACCTCCGCACGCAGGGCGGGGCGGCCTTCAAGAATACTTTTCATAAGTTTTAGTGTTATTTCGGTTAATACAATAATATTATACACAATAACGTCTGAACCAAATAGTTATTGCATGTGATAAAGTTTAATTTCGGTTATTTTTTGCAAACTACTTTTCGTATGTCAGCCTTTTTGTATACCTTTGTCCCGAAATATTGACTCTAAATGAAAAGACTCTTATTTACGGTGGCTATTCCTGCCCTAATGATGATGCTCATGGCAGCAACGGCATCCCGACCGACGACCATCTTCATTATCGGCGATTCCACCGCTGCTAACAAGGATATTTCGGGTGGTAAGCAGGAACGGGGCTGGGGCATGGCCTTGCAGTGCTTCTTTGATGATAACATCCTGATAGACAACCATGCAGTGAATGGTCGTTCATCGCTTAGTTTTATCAACGAGGGACGTTGGGACAAGGTGCTGGAGAAACTTCGTCCTGGTGACTATGTCATTATTCAGTTTGGCCACAACGACGAGAAACCGAAGGCCGACCGTCATACCGACCCCGGCTCGACCTTCGACTATAACCTGGCGAAATATGTGCGTGAGACCCGTGAGAAAGGTGGCATCCCCGTGCTGATGAACTGTGTCGTGCGCCGTAACTTCTTCGTCCAAGCACCAGAAAACGATGATGACGAGAAGCTGCGTACTACGACCTTCAAGGACGGTGTGAAGATGGTGGAGGGTGACAGCCTTATCGACACCCACGGCTTCTACCGAGTGGCTCCCCGTGACGTGGCACAGCGTATGAACTGCCATTTCATCGATGCAAACGCCATCACCCACCAACTGGAGCAGGGGCTTGGACGGGAGGCCTCGAAGAAGCTCCACATGTGGTTTCTGCCTGGTGAGGAGCCAAGCGTCCCAGATGGTCGGCAGGACAATACACATTATAATATATATGGTGCTCATGTCGTGGCCCGTCTGTTGGCTGATGCCCTCTGCGAGGAGATTCCCCTGCTTAGTAAGTACCGCACCAAGGCCGACATCACCGTCGACAAGAATGGTCGTGGAGACTTCCTTACACTAACTGATGCTCTGGAACACATAGACCAATCCAAGCCCACCACTATCCAAATCCTTGGTGGTGAATGGGCGAAGCCCGTGTTCGACAAGAAATCTAAGGTTCAGTTCGCACTTCGTATGGGAGCCATGTGGAAAGAACCTTAACACTAATTGGGATTAATGCTTTACACAAATTGGGATAAATATATTGATAAATTGAGATAAATATTGACAATTTAAGATAAATTGAAGATGACGAGACAAGAGTATATGGATATGTATGAAGCCGTTGGAGTGGCAATGGATGTTCATAGTATACTTGGCAGAGGACTGGCCGAGCCGATATACCAAGAAGCCTACGCAATTGAGATGAAACTTCGCGGTTTGGAGGTTGAGCGGGAAAAGCAACTGAGACTTTACTATAAGGATACGTTGCTGGAAAAAACGTATTATGCAGACTTTTACTACAAAGGTATTGTCATGGAGTTCAAGTCTGTAGAAGAACTTAGTGCCGAGCATAGGGCACAGTTGTTGAACTATTTGCGCATTGCCAAGCAAGACAGAGGAATCCTTTTCAATTTCGGCGAGACAAACCTCCATACCGAGCGCTACCTCTATCTTCCTGCCGAAGACCGTTTTGTCCTGCTTACTCACGACAATTACAAACTCTACGTCTCAGACTAATCCATTTCTCCCAATTTGTGCATAATTATTTCTCCCAATTAGCGTAAAATATTTATCCCAATTAGTGAAAGTATTTCTCCAAATTAGTGTAAAAGTAAAACCTTATAATTATATTTATGTCACAACAAGCAATTCAAAAGACTTTGCGCGACTCCGCTGGGATGCGGTGGACGGCGCTGCTGCTCTTGGCTCTCGCCATGTTCTGCAGCTACATTTTCATGGACATCCTCTCACCTATTAAAGACCTGATGCAGGAAACCCGAGGCTGGGACTCCACGGCTTTCGGTACGATGCAGGGCTCAGAGGTGTTCCTCAACGTTTTTGCGTTCTTCCTCATCTTTGCTGGTATCATCCTCGACAAGATGGGCGTCCGCTTCACCGCCGTGCTCTCTGCCGTGGTGATGCTCGTTGGAGCCATCATCAAGTGGTACGCTGTCTCTGAGGCATTTACGGGCAGTGGCTTAGAGCAGTGGTTCACCGACAATCTCAACTACATCCCGCTCTTCGACGAGTTGGGTGTTAGCCCCTTCTACGAGGGCATGCCCGCCTCGGCGAAGTTCGCCGCCAGCGGCTTTATGATCTTCGGCTGCGGCTGTGAGATGGCTGGTATTACCGTCAGCCGAGGTATCGTGAAGTGGTTCAAGGGCCGTGAGATGGCCTTGGCTATGGGTTCCGAGATGGCCCTCGCCCGCCTGGGTGTTGCCACGTGTATGATTTTCTCGCCCTTCTTCGCCCGTCTGGGTGGCCATGTCAGCGTTACCCGCTCGGTAGCCTTTGGTGTGGTACTGATGTGTATCGCCCTGATTATGACCATTGTCTATTTCTTCATGGACCGCAAGCTTGACGCACAGACTGGTGAGGCAGAGGAGAAGGACGACCCGTTCAAGGTCAGCGACATTGGGAAGATTCTCAGCGACGGCGGTTTCTGGCTCGTCGCTCTGCTCTGCGTGCTCTATTACTCAGCTATCTTCCCCTTCCAGAAGTACGCCGTGAATATGCTGCAATGTAACCTCACCCTGACGCTCCCCGAGGAAGGCTCGTTCTGGGCTTCCAGCACCGTCACCCTTGTGCAGTATGTCATCATGCTCATTGTGGCCGCCGCTGGCTTTGCCTCCAACTTCCAGAAAAAGACCGGGGTGAAGTACGGTCTGTTGGCCGTGAGTATTGCCGCCCTCATCACCTACTGCTATATGGGCTTTATGCGTCAGTCAGCAGAATCTATCTTTGCCGTATTCCCCTTGCTGGCCGTGCTCATCACACCTATCCTCGGCAGCTATGTAGACCATAAGGGCAAGGCTGCTTCGATGCTCGTCCTCGGCTCGCTGCTGCTCATCGCCTGTCACCTCACGTTTGCCTTCATCCTGCCCATGTTCAAGGGTTCGGCTGTGGGTGGCATCGCCATTGCCTACATCACCATCCTGGTGCTCGGCTCGTCGTTCTCGCTGGTTCCTGCATCACTTTGGCCTTCCGTACCTAAGTTGGTTGATGCCAAGGTGATAGGTTCTGCCTACGCACTTATTTTCTGGATTCAGAACATTGGCCTTTGGCTTTTCCCGTTGCTTATCGGTAAGGTGCTCGACGCCACCAACCCTGGCGTCACCGACCCCACGCAGTTCGACTATACCGCCCCGCTGGTGATGCTCGCCTGTCTGGGTGTGGCTGCCCTCATCCTTGGCCTCGTGCTGAAGGTTGTCGACCGCAAGCGTGGCCTCGGTCTGGAGGAACCCAACATCAAGTGAGGATTGAGAGTTGAGAATTGAGAAATATGATTACCTTTGGATTCAGTATTATGACAAAGAAGTGTGAAGGCAATGTATGGTTGCCGATGGTAATCATATTTCTCATTTTTCATTTCTTGTTTCTCACTTCTAGTACTGCAGTTGCCCAGCGTAAGGAGCTTAGCCAGGCACGTACCTTCATCAAGAACAAGAAGTTTGACGATGCAGAGAAGCTGATAGCCCCCTTGCTGAAGGACTCTGCCAACCGTAAGAACAGCCGGTTGTGGGAAGCTCTCTACGACATCGTCCACGGCAAATATGCCCAGGCCAACGAGCGTCTCTACCTGAAACAGAAGCAGGACACCGCTGCTTTCTTCGCCCTAGCCCGCCGTATGGTGAGTGTTGCCGAGACCCTCGACAGCCTTACTGACCATGACCGCAAGAGTAACTCTGCAGAGCAGCATGTTCATTGTGTGAACCTCTTCAACGGCGGCATCTATTTTGTCCGCAAGGCCAAGTGGAAGGAGGCCTACGACTACATGGAGTCCTACATTGACTGTGCCCGCCAGCCCCTTTTCGAGGCCTACCACTACGACTCCCTCGACCAACGTATGCCCCAAGCAGGCTACTGGGCCACCTACAGCGGCTACAGGCTCCACGACCCTGTGCTTACCTTGCGTCATCGTGAACTGGCGTTGCGCGACTCGTCCAAAGCTGACTTCACACTTCAGTTCATTGCTGAGGCCAGACTATGGCTGAAAGACAATGAGTTATACCTCCAGACGCTGCAAGAAGGATTCCGCCGCTACCCCCTCTTCCCCTATTTCTTCCCCCGTCTCTTCGATGTCTACACTAGTCGAGGAGAGTACGACCGTGCCCTTGCCGTAGCCGACAGCGCCCTTGCCGTTAGCGACTCCTCGCAACTCTTCCTTTTCGCCAAAAGCACCACCTTGTTGGCTATGGGACGTTATGCTGAGAGCATCAAGATAGGCGAGAAGATTATTGAACTAAATGATAGTATGCCAGAGCCATACTTCAACGTTGGAACGGCCTATATCAACATCGCCGACCGCCTCGATACCCGCAGGGAGCGCAAGCTTGTCAAGCAGGCCTACCAAAAGGCCCAACCCTTCATGGAGCATTACCGCGCCCTCCGACCAGACGAGAAACAGAAGTGGGGACCGGCTCTCTACCGCATATACCTCAACCTCAATATGGGTAAGCAATTCGATGAAATCGACCGATTACTGAAACAATAAATATGAAGAATATTTGTGTTGTAGTGGGCGCACGCCCCAACTTCGTGAAAGTGGCTCCGCTGATACGTGCCATAGAGCACAGCGAGCAAGGAGTCTATACGCTGGTATATGCCGGCTGTGACGATGACCCCACGTTGGAGTCCACGCTCTTCGAAGACCTTCAGATGCCTCGCCCTGACGTGTTTCTGGGTGTCGGTAGCAGCAGTCTGAACGAAATCACCAGTCAGGTGATGGCACGCTTCGACGCCTTTCTCGACGAGCACCCCGTCGACGTGGTCATCGTTGTCGATGACCTTGCCTCTACTATGGCCGCTGCTATCGTGGCCAAGAAGCGCGGCCTCACGCTGGCACACCTTGTGGCCGGCACGCGCTCCTTCGACATGAAGATGCCCAAAGAGGTCAACCGCCTCGTCATCGATGCTCTCTCCGACATCCTTTTCACCGCAGGTGTACGTAGCAACAGCGTCGCCACCCGCGAGCAGGCCGAGGGTTCCACCACCTACATGGTGGGCAACATCCTCATGGACTCCCTGCGCTTCTGCCAGCCACGGCTCCGCAAGCCAGACATCGACGTTGAGGAAGGGAAATATCTGGTGTTCACCATCAATCGCCGAGCCTTGCTTTCCGACCCCGAGAAACTCTCCCAGTTGTTGCAAGCCATTGTCACTTCAGCTGGCGACACGCCTATCATCGCACCGTTGCGCGACGAGGCCCGTCAGGCCATTGAACATTCACTATTGACCATTGACCATTACGCAGCCAATAAAGTTCAATGCTCAATAGTCAATGATAAACGGTCAATGGTCAATGATAAACGGTCAATGTTCAATGGTCAATGTTCAATGGTCAATGTTCAATCCCCCATGTCCTACCTTGAGTTTGGCTGGCTCACCGCCCATGCCCGTGGCATCATCACTGACAGCGGCAACGTTGCTGAAGAGGCCACCTTCAATGGCGTGCCCTGCATTACCCTCAATAGCTATACCGAGCATCAAGAGACCGTCACCCAAGGCACCAACGTCCTCGTAGGTGAAGATTCCGAACGCCTCGCACAGGCAGTTAGCCAGATGGTGGGCGGACAATGGAAATCCGGCTCCCTGCCAGACCGTTGGGACGGACGCACGGCAGAGCGCATCGTTAAAATATTGATTGACTAAGAGTGTTACGATATTACATCCCAGTATTGGTCTGGGTGTAAGAACTTCTTCCCCCGCTAAGTATTATCCGTTCAAAAGAACGGCGGTACGGACACGGCTGAGGGTCTCAGGTGTCATCTGCAGGTAGCTGGCGATGTAGACGAGTGGTGCACGGAGGACGAGCTGGGGCGTGCTCTTCACGAGCTTCTGGTAGCGGTCTTGGGCACTCTCGAAGCGTAGCATGTCGGCACGCTGCTGACTGATGATGAGCGACTCCTCGAGTATTTTGCGGTAGAGCATCTGTATGTTCACGCTCTTGATGGCTGCCGCCTCCAGTTCGCGCATGGGTATCTCAAAGAGAATGGTAGGCTCGAGTGCCTGGATAATCTGGTGGGAGGGCGTCTCGTGAAACAGGCTCTCGATGCTCATGCAGATGGTGTTCTCCGTAGCCATGTACTCGGTGAGCTCTTTTTTGTTCTTGAAATAGAACTGACGCACGAGGCCCTTCACTATCCAGTAGATGCTCTGGCACACCTCTCCCTCGTCAAGGATGCGTGCACCCTTGGGATATTTCCTGGGCACAAGGATTTCCTCGAGGATGTCGAGCTCCTCGTGGGTCATCGTACTGTATCTGCGGGCCAGTTCGCGGGCCACGTCGCGGGTAGTTAAACTTAGGTTAGCCATTGGTACAATAAACGTTAAACAATAACCAATAACCGTTATTTCTCCGATTCCTTGGCTTTTTTGATTATATTAATTAATGTTGCAGATATTTTACTGTTGTCATTATAAATAGAATTGAATGCTCCCTCGTCGATATATCCTGTCTCATACAATAACTCTAACCAATACTCCGTTTCACTCGATTCCTTGAGGGCAATGCACATTTTGCTAATAAAGTCGGCTTTACTCTGAGCGTAGATGCTCTCGCGAATATTTGCTCCAATACTGGTTCAGCTTCGCATGACTTGCTTCGCCATCGTGAACTCATGTTTTTCTGTGGCAAGAAATTGATAGAGTTTAACAATGCGTTTTGCGAAGTCCTTTGATAATTGTGCTATCGGATTGTTCTTGTCCATTGCTACGCGCAGCCAACGTTTATTGTTTATTGGTTATTGTTTATTGTAAATCAGTCTAGTTTCAGGACTGCGAGGAAGGCTTTTTGCGGCACTTCCACGTTGCCTATCTGCTTCATGCGTTTCTTTCCGCGCTTCTGCTTCTCCAGCAGTTTGCGCTTTCGGGTGACATCGCCGCCGTAGCACTTGGCAAGCACATCCTTGCGCACCTGTTTCACCGTCTCACGGGCGATGATTTTTGCCCCGATGGCAGCTTGGATGGCAATGTCGAACTGCTGACGAGGAATGAGTTCCTTAAGCTTCTCACACATGCGGCGTCCGAAGGTGACGGCATTGTCAGCATGGGTCAGCGTCGAAAGGGCATCTACAGGCTCGCCGTTGAGCAGGATGTCGAGCTTGACGAGCTTCGACGGCCGGAAGCTGTCCACGTGGTAGTCGAAGGAGGCGTAGCCCTTAGAGATGCTCTTCAGCTTGTCGTAGAAGTCGATGACGATTTCTCCCAGCGGGAGCATGAAGTGCAGCTCCATGCGGTTGCCCGAGACGTACTGCTGGTCAATGAGCTCTCCGCGCTTGTCGAGGCAGAGGGTCATGATAGGGCCGATGTAGGCCGAAGCTGTGATGATGCTTGCCCGTATGTATGGCTCCTCGATGTGGTCTATGAGTGTCTGGTCGGGTAGACCTGAGGGGTTGTGCACCTCCTTCACCTCGCCCTGCTTGGTATAGCACATATAACTGACATTGGGGACGGTGGTGATTACATCCATATCGAACTCTCGGTCGAGCAGTCCTAGGAAGCCGCAGCGGAAACCGAAGCCCAGGGCTACGGAGCTCTCAGGCTGGAAGGTCAGCGAGGCATCATTCAGCTGAAGCTTCTCCAGCGAGGCACGCAGGTTCTCATAGTCGGTGGGGTCGATGGGATAGACGCCGGCAAAGACCATGGGCTTCACCTCCTGGAATCCCTCGATGGCCTTGTCGCAGGGACGTGCCACGTGGGTGATGGTGTCGCCTACCTTCACTTCGCGCGAGTTCTTTATACCACTTATTATATAGCCCACGTCGCCAGTGCGCAGCTCCGGACGGGGTATCATGTCCATCTTCAGCACGCCCACCTCGTCGGCCTCGTACTCTTGCCCCGTGTTGAAGAACTTTACCTTGTCGCCCTTGCGGATGACGCCGTTGATAATCTTAAAGTAAGCGATGATGCCTCGGAAGGAGTTGAAAACGGAGTCAAAGATAAGCGCCTGCAGCGGAGCTTCCTCGTCGCCAATGGGGTGGGGGATGCGTTCTACCACAGCACGCAGTATCTCGTCGACACCCTCGCCAGTCTTTCCCGACGCTCGGATGATGTCCTTTCGGTCGCAGCCTATGAGGTCGATGATTTCATCCTCCACCTCGTCGGGCATGGCCGAGGGCATGTCAATCTTGTTGATGACGGGAATGATTTCCAGGTTGTTGTCGATGGCCATGTAGAGGTTGGAGATGGTCTGCGCCTGTACTCCCTGCGTGGCATCGACTACCAGCAAAGCGCCCTCACAGGCAGCAATCGAGCGCGACACCTCGTAAGAGAAGTCCACGTGACCCGGAGTGTCGATGAGGTTGAGGATATACTTTTCCCCACCCCCGTTGGAGGGGTTGGGGCTGTATTCATACTCCATCTGAATGGCGTGGCTCTTGATAGTAATGCCGCGTTCACGCTCCAAATCCATGTCATCGAGCATCTGACCCTCGGTGACTTGTATGGTCTTTGTGCGCTCCAGCAGACGGTCGGCCAGGGTGGACTTACCGTGGTCAATATGAGCTATGATACAGAAGTTACGTATGTTCTTCACCTTTGAAATTTCGATTTTCGGATTCTCGATGTACGAATTAAAATGCAAAAGTACATAAAAAATCAGAAAACCGTTGCTTTTTTATATTTTTTTAGTAACTCTTTCTTCAAAAAAACACTAGATGGGTCTTTGAGAGAAAACGGCTTTCTCTGGTAGACAAAACGGCTTTCTCTGGTAGAGAAAACGGCTTTCTCTGATAGAGAAAACGGCTCAGATTATAAAAAACGGCGAAAAGTTTGCAGTTCTGAATATAAATCTGTACCTTTGCCGCGTCAAATTCAATTGGGAGCGCGGACCTCCCTGTCCGCTTGTCAGCAAATGGAAAAGATGATTATATATCAGGTTCTGCCCCGTCTCTTTGGGAACAAGAACCATACGAAGAAGCCCGGCGGTACCATCGAGGAGAACGGCTGTGGCAAGTTTAATAACTTTACCCCTTCGGTACTGAAGGGCCTCCGTGAGACCGGTTATTCTCACGTGTGGTACACGGGAGTCATCCGACACGCCACGATGACCGACTACTCGGCCTACGGCATCCCGCGCCAGCACCCGGCTGTGGTGAAGGGTCAGGCCGGCTCTCCCTACGCCATCGCTGACTACTACGACGTAGACCCCGACCTGGCCGTGAGCGTGGAGAAACGCATGGAGGAGTTTGAGAAGCTCGTCGGCAGGACGCATCGCGCCGGGCTGAAGATGATTATCGACTTCGTGCCCAACCACGTGGCACGTCAGTATAAGAGCATCTGCAAGCCAGAGGGCTTGCGCGACTTGGGTGAGGACGACGACACTACGAAGGGCTTTGAGCCGGAGAAGAACAATTTCTACTATTGTCCTGGACAAGCCTTCACGCCATACTTCGACCTCTACCACGGCGAGTCGGAGCCTTACACGGAGTTTCCGGCCAAGGCCACGGGCAACGACCATTTCGATAATGCGCCGGGCAGGAATGACTGGTACGAGACGGTGAAGCTGAACTATGGCGTGGACTACTACGCTGGTGGTAAGGGCCATTTTTCGCCTATACCGTCGACGTGGCAGAAGATGCTCGACATCCTGCTCTTCTGGGCGGGTAAGGGCATCGACGGCTTCCGCTGCGACATGGCCGAGATGGTTCCGGCAGAGTTCTGGACGTGGGCCACGGCGCGAGTGCGGGAGAAGTTCCCACATATTATATTTATAGGCGAGGTGTACAACCCTGGACTCTACCGCCGCTATCTGCAGTCGGGCTTTGACTACCTGTACGACAAGGTGGGCATGTACGACGCGATGCGCGACGTCATCTGCCACCGCCGTACTACCGAGGCCATTACCTGGGCTTGGCAGCAGACCGACGACATCCGCCAGCACATGCTCTACTTCCTGGAGAACCACGACGAGCAGCGCATTGCCAGCGACTTCTTTGCCGCAAGTGCTGAGAAGGCCGTGCCAGCTTTGGTGGTGAATGTGCTGATGCAGCAGAATCCCTTCATGGTCTACTGCGGGCAGGAGTGGGGCGAGCGTGGTATGGACCAGGAGGGATTCAGTGGGCACGACGGAAGGACGACCATCTTCGACTACTGGGCACTCATTCCAGGAGTTGGGGAGTTGAGAAGTTGGGGAGGTAATGCAGGTGTCACCCTTGCTGACCTCTACAGCCGTGTGCTCAACATCGCCCGTACGGAAAAGGCTGTCAGCAATGGTCAGATGTTCGACGTGATGTACGTGAACCGCCAGTATGAGCGGCAGTATGCCTTCCTGCGTAAGGCGGGAAAAGAGATGTTGCTTGTGGTGGCCAACTTCGATGACCAGTCTGTAAGCATGAAGCTCACCTTGCCCGACCATGCCTTCAGCTTTCTGGAAATACGCGAGAAGGTGTACAAGGCCGAAGAGCTTCTAAGCGGCACCACAGCCAAACTGGTGCTTATGCGCGACCATCAAGTGGATGTTAACCTGCCTGAGCGCGGCGCCGTGGTGTATAAAATAAAATAACTCTCAATTCTCAAATCTCAAATTTCAAATCTCAAAGTGAACTGGAAGTTTATTATCAGCTGGACGGTGAAGTTCGTCCTGTGTGTGATTGTCTGGGACATTGCCGTGTGGATTACGAATAGTATGGGACTGGCCTTCTTCATGGCCTTGGGTTTCCTTATCCTCTTTGCCATTGTCGAGAGTTATGTGATAGACTGGTGGGAGAAGAGACGTGAAGCGAAACAATTTGTCAAGGCATTGTTGTTGATTCTTGCCTTGCATTGTCTGCCCCTCGCTTCCTCTGCAAAGTACATCCCGGAGAACCGTGGCTTTGTCTGCGAGAATGGTAAGAACCGCTTTACCCGTGCACTCTACGGCGGCCATAGTGACTATCGCATTGAGACAAGCGACAAGCCCATCTTTGCCATCGTGAAGAAGGATTACCATCGTAGCCTTACCTTCGAGGTAGAGGGCGTGAGGCTCGATTCGGCACAGTATGCCTGGTGCAGCTATGAGCATGGCACGCGTACATATACTTTATGGGACTCCCGCTGGGAGAAGTTCGGCGATGGTGTCATCCGTCTGAAGGTGGTGGCGCTGTTGGACGAGGAAGGTGCAGCCTTCGAGATTATTGGCGACAAGTGGCAAGGTCCCTTCCGCATCAAATACCGTCTGTGTAACATCGCTGGAAAGAAGATGAACCGCAACGGCGACCTGGGTGTAGACGACCCAGGAACGTTTGACCCGTCACCTGACAGCGAGGTCATGGAGGAAGGTCTATGTGCCAGCTTCCGAAACTTCGGCCATCTGGTGATACACCTCGACAAGGTGGCTCCCATAGGCGACATTTCGTCTACGGAGTTGTTCAACAGTACCGTTGCGCAGTACAAGAAGATGGCCGACCGCGTGGTGTTCAATACCCCCGACCCCTATATCAACACCTTGGGATGGGCGCTCGTCATGGCTGCCGACGGCGACTGGGACGGCAAGACGTGGCTGCACGGCTGCATAGGCTGGCGCACTCCGCTGCCCGGATGGCGTGCTGCCTATATGGGTGACGTGCTGGGATGGGACGACCGCGCCGTGACGCACTTCAACGCCTACGCCAAGAGCCAGGTAACGCAGGTGCCGCCCACCATCAAGCATCCCTCTCAAGATCCGGAGCAGAACATGGCACGGGCCAAGAAGGAGTGGGGCACGCAGATGTACAGCAACGGTTATATCTGTCGTTCGCCGGAGCGCAACGACCAGATGCACCACTACGACATGAACCTATGCTATATTGACGAGCTGCTTTGGCACTTCCAGTATAATGCCGACAAGGCTTACATGCGCAAGATGTGGCCCGTCATCAAGAGCCACCTGGAATGGGAGAAGCGTAACTTCGACCCCGATGGCGACCACCTCTACGATGCATACTGCTGCATCTGGGCCAGCGACGCCCTTTATTATAGTGGTGGGGCTGTGACCCACTCGTCGGCTTATAACTATCGCGCCAACAAGCTGGCGGCACGTATCGCCGAGTTGATAGGCGAGAATCCAGCTCCCTACCGTGAGGAGGCAGAAGCCATCCTGAAGGCCATGAACGAAAGACTGTGGATAGGTGGACATTGGGCTGAGTATCAGGATGCAATGGGTCTGAAGCGATTGCACGAGAGTGCTGCCGTGTGGAGCATCTACACGCCTATTGACTGTGGTGCCGGAACGCCGGAGCAGTTCTATCAGGCCACGCAGTACGTAGACAGCGAGATTCCACATATCGACGTGGAAGGAACAGAACTAAAGACTATCGCCACGAGCAACTGGATGCCCTACGCCTGGAGCACCAACAACGTGGCTCCGGCAGAGGTGATGCATACCGCGCTGGCCTATTTCCAGGCAGGACGTACAGATGAGGGATATAACCTGCTGAAGGCCAACATCATGGACAATATGTATAACGGACAGTCTCCGGCAAACTTCGGACAGCTGAGCCAATACGATGCAGCGCGAGGCGAGTGCTATCGTGACTTCGGCGATGTCATAGGCATCAGTAGCCGCACACTCATACAGGGACTCTTCGGTGTCATTCCCAATGCGCTCTACGGCGAGTGTATCATCCGTCCGGGATTCCCATCGAAGTGGGACAAGGCACAGATACGCACGCCCTATCTGGAGTATAAGTACACGCGGACGAATGGGAAGGTGCGCATAGAGGTGTGGCAGAACTTTGCCAAACCGCTGAAGATTGTCGTCCGCCAGAACGAGGCCGGGGGCCGTTACCGCGACATCGAGGGAACTGCCGAGCAGCATCAGGTGATAGAGTATGAGGCACAGCAGACTCCCTCCCAGTCCACTGTATCGAAGGGAGCAGACGCCTCGGCTGCCGAGACTATCATCGCCCAAAGTAACCATTTCTCTCCCTCGCAAGGCACTAAGGGAGGGTCTCTTAAATTCAAGAAGGTGTTTTTTGAGCCTAGCTTTAACGCCAAGGTAACGGACATCTTTAATAACAAGTACACGTCGCCGCGCCCGCAGACCACCACGCTACAGATTCCCTTGCAAGGGGTAGGGGAGTGGTGTCATCCGAAATACTTGCCTACTATCGATGACTCAGGCCTCCGTAACATGGTTCGCAAGGGCGAGGTCAGCCTGCAGGGCGTGCCCTTCCGCACGCCGAAGGATGGCAACAACATCATGTTCGTGAGCCTTTGGGACAACTATCCCAATGAGGGACTCGTTCCGCTGGAAGGCAAGGCCTCCACGGCCTATCTGCTTATGGCCGGTACAACGAACCCCATGCAGAGCCGGATAGACAACGGTGTAATCGTTGTCAGATACGCTGACGGCACGAGCACGCAGTTGCCCCTGCGCAATCCTGATAACTGGTGCCCCATAGAACAGGACTACTACGTAGACGGCAAGGCATTCTCCGCTATCACGCCGCGTCCTTACCGCGTTAGCCTTGCAACAGGAGAAGTGAGCCGAGACCTAGGAGGAAAACTTGGCTTCAAGGGTGCCGATGGGCGTGAGATTCCCGGAGGAGCAGCACAGTTGCTGGCCATGCCCCTCGACCCGAAGAAGGAATTGTCAAGCCTCACCGTACAGGCACTTTCCAATGACGTAGTTATCGGTCTGATGGCGGTGACGCTGCAATAAATTGGGAGCGCGGACGTCCTCGTCCGCATTATGAGCATTTCCTTTATGATGGAAGGTCTGATTAAACTATATAAGGAGTGGCACGGGGATGCACCTGTAGATTGTTCTCGATTGCCAGGCGCTGGCAGCAACAGGGCCTACTATCGCCTTACTGATGCAGATGGTTGCACGGTGATAGGATGCGTGGGTACGAGCCGTGAGGAGAATGAGGCATTCATTTATCTCTCGCGTCATTTCGCCAGCAAGCAACTGCCTGTTCCCGAAGTGCTGGCAGCGAGCAATGACAACCTGTGCTACCTGCAGACGGACTTAGGCGCTACCTCGCTCTTCGATGCCATACGGGCAGGGCGTGAGGCCGGTGGGAAATACAATGAGCAGGAGCGTGAACTGCTGCGCCGCACCATACAGGAACTGCCGCGCCTGCAGTTTGTTGGCCACGAGGGGCTCGACTATTCTCATTGCTACCCGCAGCCTCAGTTCGACCAAGAGGGCATTTTCTTCGACCTCAACTATTTCAAGTATTGCTTTCTGAAAGCTACTGACATTGACTTCCACGAGGTACGCCTGGAGGCAGACTTCCATGCCTTAGCCCGTGACCTCCTTGCCGAACCGTCGGCATCATTCCTCTATCGCGACTTCCAGGCACGTAATGTAATGATTATTGACCATTCACCATTGACCATTGACCATTCTACTTCACCAGAAGATGCACCAGCAAATAATGGTCAATGGTCAATGGTCAATGGTCAATGCTATATCATCGACTTCCAGGGCGGACGCCGTGGTCCCTACTACTACGACCTCGCCTCCTTCCTCTGGCAAGCCTCTGCCCGCTATCCCGACAGTCTGCGCCGCGAGCTGATAAACGAGTATTATACCGGTGCCCGGCAATACACCACGTTGCCCCCACGCTCGGAGTTCGACCGCCGTCTGCGCCTCTTCGTACTCTTCCGTACGCTTCAGGTGCTCGGTGCCTACGGCTTCCGTGGCTATTTCGAGCGCAAGCAGCACTTCATCGACTCCATACCGCCGGCCATTCAGAATCTGAGGGAATTGTTAGACAGTCAGACAGACGAAGAGAGCAGTTCCTGCGATTATCCCTATCTCTCGGAGGTGTTACGCCGTTTGACCACTCATTTCTCGACTCATAAAGGTAACGTCACTTTCATTCCCCCTTCACTCCCCCTTCACTCCCCTTTCACTCCCCAACAACTTGTTGTCCGCATCTTCAGCTTTTCTTACAAGAAAGGCATCCCCGAGGACGAGAGTGGCAATGGAGGCGGCTATGTCTTCGACTGCCGTTCCACGCACAATCCCGGTCGCTATGAGAAGTACAAACAGATGACCGGCCTTGACGAACCTGTCATCCGCTTCTTGGAGGAAGACGGTGAGATACTTACTTTTCTAGAAAGTGTATACCGCCTTGCCGATGCTCATGTGGAACGTTACTTGGAGCGTGGTTTCACCTCACTCATGTTTTCTTTCGGCTGCACAGGTGGACAACACCGTTCCGTTTACTCCGCACAGCACTTGGCAGAGCACCTCAACAAGAAATATGGCATTGAGGTGCACCTCTGCCATCGAGAGCGTGGCATCAGCCAGACTTTTGGTGCTTCTCAATGAACCAACAAGAAAAGTCCCCAGGATTGATTCCTATTTCCAACGGAGAATGAAGGCGTAGTGATAGGGCTGATTGCCATTGATGGTGTACTGGGGTAGAGTCCGCTGGCCCCAGGTATCAACACCACCTACACCGTGGATGTTGAGGTCGATATTGAGGTTGACAAAACGTCCGCGGTTTATTTCGTGTGGATGCTTTGCCTGTTCTAAATCCTCTTCGCCGTAGTCCCAGGCACGGATGCAGAGGGGCTGGCAGCCTTCTATATTGAGTTCACGCTGCTCATTACCAATATGCATGAAGCGCACATCGCAGCGATTTCCATTATCCTGCGGATGAATATACTCTGTCTCAAACTGGTTCAGTGGCATCTGGTAAAGGCCGATGAAGGCAGAGCGTTTTCGGTCAGGGTAGTTCTCCCATGGTCCACGACCATAGTACTTGATTTCTGTCATGTCGGCAGGTATACGCATACGCATACCAAACTTGGGTATCAGTGGAATATCTGTGGCAGTGGGTTGGTAATCCATATCTACCATAACCATTCCATCATCGTTGATGGAATAGGATAGTGTCAGTTCGGCACCCACAGGCAGCTGCATCTGGGTTATCACTTTTACGCAGTTTTCGGCATCTTCGGTGCGTTGTGATTTTACGATACGATTCTCGGCGGCATCGCGCCAAACAGCTAAACGTTCAGCAAAATGGGCAGCATGCTGATTGTCGTTCTCTGGTTTCCAGAAATAAGGCTCAAGCGGAGCTTTCAGCATCTCCTGACCATCCACTATCCAACTACTGATGGTACCAGTCTGGTCGATGGTAATCGCACCACGCTGAGTGTATGCTATAATCCCATTAGCTGTTTTCTGCACTTTTGCGGGCTTGCCCTCCAGTGTGGTAGGGAAGTTCCAAGACTGAAGCACGAACTGTTCGCGAGCCACCACAAACCCCTTTTTGGCCCAAGGCTTGTCTTCTCGGAGACGTGCCTCGATATTCCTCAACGTTTCTGTGCCATACACCAGGTCGCTACAGCTGATGTCGTATTCGTCTGTTTCGGTGAAACAGTCGCGATTGACGATGCGATAGGTTTCTTCATCCCACTCGAAAGACAATGGCTGGTAGACATGCTGCACCTCATAGTAATGGGGATGCGGCGTGCGGTCGGGAGCCAACAAACCATTGATACAGAAGGGACCGTCGTTGGGTATGTCGCCGAAGTCACCACCGTAGAGGTATTGGACAATTGGACTATTTACTATTTGACTATTTGGCTGCGCGTGGCTGGAATTGTTCAATTGTAAATTGTCCAATAGTCCAATGTCCAGTCCTTGGTCCACCCAGTCCCAGATGGCGGCTCCGCAGATGGATGAGTCAGCGTAGATGACGTCCCAGTACTCTTGGAAGTTTCCCAACGAGTTTCCCATAGCATGTGCATATTCTCGCATGATGAAGGGACGGTCGGTGACCTTCTTGGCCTCTGTTTCGAGTTTGGAAGGTGTGAGATAGCTGTCATCGTAGATGTCGCTCTGACTACGGTCTGTATCGCAGAAGGGTAGTGCTATGGTATCGAGTGCGACGACTGCATCGCGCATTGCCTTCATGTTGGGTCCGACTCCGCCCTCGTTTCCAAGGCTCCAGAAGATGACGGAGGGATGGTTTTTGTCACGCTGTACCAATGATATAGCCCGGTCTACGTGTGCATCTTTCCAAGCTGGGTCTTCGCCCATTTCTTTGTTTGCATAACCATAGCCGTGACTCTCCTGATTGGCCTCGTCCATCACATATATGCCGTAACGGTCGCACAACTCGTAAAGATATTCGCGGTCAGGATAGTGTGAGGTGCGAAGGAAGTTGATGTTGCATTGCTTCATCAGCGTGATGTCCTGCTCGTAGGTGGGGTCGTCAACGTAGCGGCCTGTGCGGGGATGGTGGTCATGACGATTAACACCACGCAGTTTTACGTTCTTTCCGTTGATTTTAAATACTTCACCGATGACCTCTACCTTCTTCACACCTAGGTGATAGTCGAAATGCTCGAAGACCTGTCTCTTTTTATCCTGCAATTCCACGCTGAACGGGTAGAGGTTCGGTTTCTCAGCCGACCATAATTGGGGATTCTTTAGAGTGTAATGATATATTTGGCAGACGGTGTCACCGGCATTGATTGTCAGTGGGTATAACTCGCTATTTATTTTCTCCTCAATTCTAAAAACAGGGAACACCTTGGCAGTTCGCTTCCCCGTGTTGCAGATGCTTATCTTTGCACATACTTTCGCCTCGCTATAGTCGTTGTTCGGTATAGCCGTCACATGATAGTCGCTGATATGCACCAACGGACGTACCCACAATTGCACGGAACGGAAGATGCCCGAGAGTCTCCACATGTCCTGACACTCCAGATAGCTGCCGTCATTCCAGCGGTAGACCTCGACTGCGAGTCGGTTGCGGCCCTCATGCATGTATTTCGTGACATCGAACTCTGCAGGCGACATGGAGTTTTGACTATACCCCACCTTCTGACCGTTAATCCATATATACATGGCGGAATGGACTCCGCCGAAGTGGAGAATGAGATTTTTGGAGAGCATGTCTTTTGTTGCATCAACGAATGTCACATACGACCCCACGGGATTACGATGGTCGTAGGCATACCAGTCCTTATTGGGTTCTCCGGTGACGCTTGGCCGGTCGCGATGGAATGGATAATGCATGTTGACGTAGATGGGCTTTCCGAAGCCCTGCAGCTGCCAGTTGCCGGGCACGGTGATGTCGTCCCAGTGGCTCACGTCGTAATCATCACGGAAGAAGTCGGCAGGGCGTGAGTCAGGGTCTTTGCTCCAATGGAACTTCCACTGGCCGTCAAGGGATATAATCTCTTGACATTCCTTCTGTTTCGAAGGTAGCTGCAACGTAGCATGGTACGGAAGCTTGTTGATGCCAAGTACTGCGGGGTTTTCCCAGTCGTGGGTTTGTGCCTGGACTGTAATGGCCAGCGCAAAGGCTAATATGATGAATGGTGTTTTCATAATCCTTTACTGAAAGAATTCATGGAGAAACAATCAGAATGAGAAAAAGAAAAGAGGGTGTTTTTTGTACACCCTCTTTAGACATTATAATTTCCACCACGGTTTTTTCTTCTTGGTGTCCTCGTGGGGTGTCAGGGATGCGTTGCGCAGCTCCTCATTGATAAGATCGTACCATGTCCTTTTGTGAGATACCATGCGGTAAATGGTTCCCCAGTCGGGAAGTCCGCCGATGTTACGGTCATCGATGAAATAGTCGATAGTGTTGAGCTTGCGGCTATAATGCGGATTGTTTTCCCGCTTCTCCTCGGGATAGTCCTTGTTGGTGGCATAGAACTCCACCCCACGCTGACGACACCACTCAACAGCCTCGTCAAGCAGTTTACCCGTGCGTACCGTCCACAAGATGAGCTTGTGGCGGTCCTTAATGAGCATTTTCAGTGTGTCTATGGCAAAGGGAATTTCCTCTCCTATTTCCGGATAGCGGTGTTCCACAATGGTGCCATCGAAGTCTACGGCTATAGTCATTGATGTTCAGAAGTAAATAGGTTATACTTGAAGACTAGTGCTTGATGGAGTTGTCTTCCTTCTTGCCGTAGTGGCTGCTGGCATAGTTGCCGTAGCTGCCATAGTTGCCGTAGGTACTGGCGTAGCGTCCATATCCGTAGCGTCCATACTTACCGTACTTACCGTAGCCGTAGTAGTAACCGTACTTCTTCTTCGACATGTCAATACCATTGATGATCACGCAAATATTTTTCAGCTTCTTGTCGGCGTGGAGCGAGTTGACGATGCTGAAGCTGGCCTTCGGGGTGTAGTCGGAGCGGCAAACGAAGCAAGTGACATCGGCATACTTGCCAATCTGCAGCGTATCGGTAACGAGTCCCACAGGAGCGGTATCGAGGATGATGTAGTCGTACTCCTGCTTTAGGAGCTCAAATATCTCGCCGAGGTTATGACGCGCGAGCAACTCAGTGGGGTTGGGTGGCACGGGACCGGCAAGGAGCAGGTCGAGGTTAGCGTTGACACCCGACGGACGAATCTGTGACCTTAGATCAGCCTCGGTAACGTGTTCCTTGGTGAGCAAGGTGGTAACACCTGCCTGCCTGTCGGCGATGTTGAACAGACGGCCTAGGGCAGGCTTACGGATGTCAAGACCAAGCAGTATGACCTTCTTGCCCAACAGAGCGAAGCTCACGCCGAGATTAGCGGCGTTGAACGTCTTACCCTCACCTGAAGTAGCAGAGGTGAAGAGTATTACTTTCTGGTCCTCAGCCATCATGAACTGGATGTTCGTTCGCATGGAGCGGAAAATTTCGTCTATCTGGTTGTTCTGATTCTCATGGACAACGATTCCAGAAGCATCCTTCACAGCGTCGCTGGCCACTGCAACATCTGCAACGATTGGCAGAGGAGTGAGCTTGGCAACATCCTCATGACCCTCAATCTTGTAGCGGAGCAGCTGAATGACATAGGCAATAAGCAACGGGAGTGCGAATCCGAGCACGATGGAAGCCAGCATGATAATGGCGCTCTTTGGACTGACCTTCCCACCGAAGGCAGGCTCGTCGATGAGCTTTCCCTTGTCAGCCGTGGCTGCCAGTGAGATACTGTTCTCCTCACGTTTCTGCAACAGCATGAGGTAAAGGCCCGATTTTACTTCCTGCTGACGGCCAATCTGAGTGAGTATGCGCTCCTGCTCAGGCGTGTTGGAGATACGTGACTGGAACTCGCTGTACTGGCGCTGAATACTCTGTTGCTGGATGTCGGCGGTGCGACGAGCCTGGCGAAGAGCCTCCTTGATACTAACCTCCAGCTGGTCGAGGGTGGTTGTCTGTGCCATCACGATGGGAGAGCTCTCTGAGGCAGCGGCTAGCAAACGGTTGCGGTCGAGCACGGTTTTGTTGTACTGTGATATGAGTGCTGAAGAGGCACCGTCGCTAAGACCAATGTTCGAAGGAATAATCTGGTAGCGGTTAGCGGGGTTCTCTACGTGTCGGCGCAGTTCATCGAGGATTTGAAGCTGTGTGTTGGCCTCCATGAGCTGTCCGTAGTAGGTGTTGGCCTGCGTCATGGTCTGCGTGGCATCGATGCGCATCTGTACTAGGTTGTTGCTGCGCTTGTACGACTCAAGCTCACTTTCGGTGGCTCCCAGTTCGGCGTTAATCTTTTCCAGACGGGAGTTAATGAACTCCTCGGTTTTGTAAGCAATCTCGTTCTTGTCGGCATTAGCCTGGCGGTTGTAGCAAATCGCCAGTTGCTTCAGATAGTCGTGTGCACGCTCGGGATGCTGGTCCTTCAGGGTGAGCAGGGCTATTGACGTGACCTTTGACGTGGGTTCAATGTTGATACCAGCTGCATACTTTGAAGCAACGGCGATGGGAGACGTGATGGTGATGAAATACGTTCCATTCAGGTCGTCTTTCATCTCACTTGACTCTTCCTCAGGCAGTCCCAGCCTCACTTCGGCCAATGCCTGTTCGTATGCCATGTTCTTGGTGAAGGTGAGAGTTCCGTATGGGGTCTTTAGTGCTGCGGGGAGCGTCTTGAACGAACCTTGGAAGTCAGGACCTTCCACTTGGTAGTCCTCACCATTCTTGAACAACTTGAACTGGATTGAAGTGAGCTTTTTGTCGAGGGCTTTGAGATGCTCGGCATCAAGGTCTACGCTGATGGGCTGGTATTTGTAGACAAGCGACTTTTTAATCTTTCCTTTAGAACGATACTCCACGTAGAGTTTCAGATCCCTGACAGCCTCCAGTGCTAGTATGCGAGACTTAAGTATCTCAATCTCATTGTCAATACCCGTTGAGTTTGTCATGAATCCCAAGTCCTGCATGTTGGCGAGCATCTGCCCGGTTCTACCACGGTTGGACTGCTCTTCCTTAATTAGCATCTTCGCCGACACCTGATAGACGGGGTTAGCATAGCGCAGGTAGATGAGCGAACCACACACGAAAATAAACATTGACAGGAGGAACCACTGCCAGTTGAGCACCACAAGGGTGAAGATGGTTTTGATGTCGAATGATGCCTCTTCTTCTTTCTGGTTTCTTAACTCCAGCTCTTCTTGTTGGGCATCGAACTTTTTGTTTTCTTCCATTTTATTGATTATTGATTATTTACGATTATATTGATATATTCTTAATTTTCAGCCAACTGTATGAGGTATTTCCCATAGTCGTTTTTCTTCATGGGTTCAGCTAGCTGTAGTAATTGCTCGTTGTTTATCCATCCTTTCTTGAATGCAATCTCCTCCAAGCAGGCTACCTTCAGTCCCTGGCGCTTCTCTATTACCTCAATGAAAGTCGATGCCTCGGCCAGCGAGTCGTGAGTGCCGGTGTCGAGCCATGCGAAGCCACGCTGCAGGGTCTGCACCTTCAGCTTCTTCTGAGCCAAATACTCCTGGTTCACTGTAGTTATCTCTAGCTCACCACGTGCACTGGGCTTGATATTCTTGGCAATCTCCACTACGCTGTTGGGGTAGAAATAGAGTCCCACTACGGCATAGTTCGATTTCGGGTTTTCGGGTTTCTCCTCAATGCTGAGGCAGTTGCCCTCGCTGTCGAACTCCGCCACACCATAGCGCTCAGGGTCGTTTACATAATAGCCAAATACAGTAGCAAGCCCGTGTTTCTCAGCATTTTCCACACTTTGCTTCAATAATCCAGTGAAGCCAGAACCATAGAAAATATTGTCGCCCAAAACAAGACAGGCGCAATCGTCGCCAATAAACTTTTCGCCAATGATGAACGCCTGAGCCAGTCCGTCGGGTGACGGCTGCTCGGCATACTCAAAGTGTACCCCTAGCTCTGAACCGTCGCCTAGCAATCGACGAAATCCCGGAAGGTCGTAAGGCGTTGAGATAATCAAAATCTCCCTTATTCCAGCCAGCATGAGAGCCGAAATGGGGTAGTAAATCATTGGCTTGTCGAAAATGGGAATAAGCTGTTTACTCACTCCCTTGGTAATCGGATAGAGGCGTGTTCCGCTCCCACCGGCCAAAACAATTCCTTTCATAAATGATTTATAACGTTATAATCGGGTGCAAAGGTAGTAATAAGTGGCGTAAATACCAAATTATTTAATTTTTTTTGATAGTTTCAAAACAAAATCGGCTTGGCGTATATGTTGCCAAGCCGATGTTCTTTTTTACGATTTACTGTATGTTAGTTCTTCTTTCTCGGGATGCTTGTCAATGTGGATAACGGAACCAAGCTTCAGATCCTCGCCGAGGATGAGCTCGCAGACACCGTCCTCAATATAGTTCTGCAGGGCACGTTTTAGCGGACGGGCACCGAATTGCACATCGTAGCCTTTCGTGGCGATGAACTCCTTGGCAGCATCGGTAAGTGTCACCTCATAACCCAAGTCCCTGATGCGTTTCATTAGCGGACGAAGTTCAACATCGACGATTCGTTTGATAGCTTCTAGGTCGAGCTGGTCGAAGGTGATAATCTCGTCCAGACGGTTGAGAAACTCTGGCGAGAACTGCTTTGACAGGGCTTTCTGCACGATGCTGCGGGCATGCTCACGGTCTTTCTCGTCCATGTTAGCACCGAAGGTAGTGGCATTGAAACCCACACCACGACCAAAGTCCTTCAGTTGGCGTGTTCCCGCGTTGCTGGTCATGATGATGACAGTGTTGCGGAAATCCACAAAACGACCGTTGCCATCGGTGAGGCGACCCTCGTCGAGTACTTGCAACAGGAGGTTAAAGACGTTGCCGTGGGCTTTCTCTATTTCGTCGAGGAGTACAATGCTGTAAGGTTTGCGGCGTACGCGCTCGGTAAGCTGTCCGCCCTCCTCATAGCCTACGTAGCCCGGAGGCGCTCCAATAAGGCGAGAAACGTTGAACGATTCGGTATATTCACTCATGTCGATACGGATAAGTGCATCGGCAGAGCCGAACATCTGCTCGGCAAGCTTCTTGGCTAGGTATGTCTTTCCCACACCTGTTGGACCTAGGAACATGAAGGCTCCAATGGGGTGGTTGGGGTCTTTCAATCCGACACGGTTGCGCTGTATGGCCTTTACCATCTTGTCGATAGCCTTGTCCTGTGCGATGACGCAATCCTTCAATGCTGGTCCCATGTTCTTCAGCCTCATGCCCTCGTTCTCGGCCATTCGTTGCACAGGAATTCCAGTCATCATGGAGACAACATCGCTCACCTCGGATTCGGTTACCATCTGGCTGTCATCAAGTCCTCCTGCCTGCCATTCCTCCTGCATCTGTTTCAGTTCCTGTTCCAGCTCTGCCTGACGGTCACGATAGCTGGCAGCAAGCTCAAAGTTCTGATTGCTCACGGCGCGTCCCTTCTTCTCCTTCACCTGGCTCAGTTCCTTCTCCTTCTCAGCAATCTCTGGCGGAATCTGTGCAGTTTTTAAATGTACGCGCGAACCAGTCTCGTCCATAGCGTCAATAGCCTTGTCAGGCTGGCTGCGGTCGGTGACATATCGTTCTGTCAATTTGACACACGCCAAGATGGCATCATCGGTATAACGCACGTGATGATGATGCTCATAGCGATCTTTGATATTCTGGAGTATTTGAATGGTCTCATCAATGGTGGTGGGGTCGATGATGACCTTTTGGAAACGGCGTTCTAGTGCGCCGTCTTTCTCTATGGAGTTGCGGTATTCGTCGAGCGTGGTAGCTCCGATACACTGTATGGTTCCCCTTGCCAATGCGGGTTTCATGATATTGGCAGCATCCATGGAGCCTGCAGTGCCTCCTGCGCCTATCATGGTGTGAATCTCATCGATGAATACAATGATGTCGGGTGTTGACTCAATCTCCTTGAGCAGCGCCTTGATGCGTTCCTCAAACTGTCCACGGTATTTCGTTCCGGCCACAAGACCCGTCATATCGAGGTTGACAATGCGCTTGCCCAAAAACATAGGCGAGCACTTGCGCTGAGCGATAAGCTGAGCCAGCCCTTCTACAATTGCACTCTTACCAACGCCGGGTTCTCCGATGAGTATGGGGTTGTTTTTCTTACGTCGTCCTAGAATCTCCATCACACGCTGAATCTCCCGTTCACGGCCAACCACAGTGTCGAGTTTACCCTCCGTAGCGGCCTTCGTAAGGTCAGTGGAGAAATTGTCGAGCACAGGAGTCTTCGACTTCTCCTTCTGTCCTTCTCCTTTTTTATCAGTAGTGTTGGTGGTTGTGCCTTGTTCGTCATCCTCCTCGTCCTCATCGGGAAGATTGAGGGCATCCTGGGGATTGAGATTTCTTGCTCCGACAGGCTCAATAAGTGTCCCGTTGGGTCGGGCGGAGGTTTGAGATTTGAGATTTTGTTGTTCGCCACCCTTGAGCAGGGTCAGCAGGTCATCATAGTTCATGTTATTTGTCTCGAGAATTTGTTTGGCTCCGTTGTTCACCTGGTCGTGCAGGATAGCCAGCAACAGATGTTCCTCCTCTACGGGCTGCTTATGTTGTATGCGAGCCTCAAGCACAGCGAGCTTCAGGATGTTCGATGCACTCTCGTTGAGGACAATATCTCTTTGAGGAGTTGAGGAGTCGTGAAGTTGTGTAGCAGTAGAGTCGTTGCGTAGCTTCTGCTCCAATGACTGCTTGATGAAAGGAGTATTAAGTTGTAGGCGTCGGAAAACGCTGTTTGCTGCCCCGTCTTTCATGCGCATCATGCCCAGCAGAAGATGTTCGGGGCCAACGCTGGTGCTCGACAGACGGGCTGCCTCCTCACGAGAGAAGGCTAATATTTCAGATACCTTTGAAGAAAATTGACTTGTCATGTAATGTATGTCTGCAAAAGGTGTGCCAAACTGGTTGAGAGTTTAAAACTCATAGCCTACAGAGGCAAGGAACCATAGTCCGCGCTGGGGCACTAGACCAGTATCCATGCCGCTCTGATTGTATTTTTTGTTAAAGAGGTTGTGGATATTTAATCCAAAAGATAGCTTTCCTAATCGGTATTCGGCACCAAGGTCGAACACGATGCGTGGGTTGATGTCCTGACTCGACACCAATTTGTTGTCTAACAGATCAATCATCAACTTTGTCAATTCCTGCCGGTATTGTTTATCATCGACAGCATCCGTAATTAATAGTTCAGCTATTCCATATATCTGCGACAGCGTTGTAACGGAAACGTTGTATGTACTTTGTTCCCCTTGGAAAGAGGCCTTGGCAAAGACTCTCAGATTCTTCGTCGCCTGCCATCCCGTCACTAGGTTGGCCATGATGGATGGTGTACTGTTATTATGGTCTATGTTGTATGCGAATAAGTCTGAGATTCTGATTTGCGACTTGAGTGTGCGAATCCATGTGGCATTGAAGTTTGCCGAGAGCCTTCCCCTCTTGTATCCTGCCATTATTTCTGCTCCTATGGTTTCGTTCTTTCCGCTGTTTGCGTAGTCAAGGATATGTGAGAATATCAGCTCTTCCGCCCTGTTATGGAAGAGGTTCACCTCGAAGTCAAGCCCTTTCAGCCACTGAGTGCCTGCAAAGGTTAGCTGGTAGGAGTGTAGCTTCTCCGGGTGTAGAGGCTCGAATGTCTGCTGGCTAATATCGTCTGCCTCATTTTTTTCCATATAAGGCTTGAACTGGTTGATTTTCTGGTAGAGGTATGGTGCGTCAACAAACGACTTGGAGTAGCTCAGCTTGACGTTCCAATTGGGCCTTATATAGATGAGTGCCAGTCGGGGTGACAGCTCGTTGACCCGCGAGTCGTCGAATCGCACCTTGTGGTCGTAGCGCAGTCCGGCATTGAGGATGAACGACCGCCAACTATGTTTCAGCTGTGCAAAGGCGTTGTAACAGCTCTCTTTTCCCTTGCCCACCTCTGAGAGGACATGGTTCTCTGGCGTAGTGTTCACAAAGTCGTAGCCGATGATGTAGCGCACGTCGTCGAGGCTGAAGTGTGAGTATTCAGCTCCGAAGGTGAGATACCCGCTATGCCTGTCGGTGGAAAGGTAGTTGTAGTCGCCCTTCACCTGTGCACCGTATGTGGTCTCCATACCGTTGATGACGCGCGACATGCCCCCATGGCTGGCGAAGAGTTGGGAGAGCGACTCATTGAGGCCCACCATTTCTCCAAACCACGACAGCGTGTCGTCGCTGATGACCTGATAGTGCGCCAGGTCGTGGTTGTCGATGAAAAGCGTGCCGTCGATAGCCAGCTTCCCTATCTGGCGGTCATACTTCACGTCGGCATGGTGCGATGTGGCAGAGACGCTGGGACGCATGCCGTAGTCGGTGCGGTAGCGGTCATAGTCGTAGGACGAGGCCAGCGTGCTGATGGTGTAGGGCGAGCGCAGCTCCGAGACGTGTACGTCGTAAATGAGCTGTAGGTCTTTCCATTTGAGCGACATGCCCAGGTCGTAGGAGGGCAACTCGCCGAGGCCCCCCACGGTTATTTTTCGCTCGTCATAGCCAAATTCGTCTGTCACGGGCATGTCGCGCTCTTCGCCTTTGGCATCGTAGATGGAGCCCCACAGCAGTAGGTCGAGGTCGTAGTAGCGCTTGCCGAAGAGCACGTCGGCTTTCATCTGCCCGTAGTTGCCATAGCCGGCTCTTGCCTTGATGCCGTCCACGTCGGCACCCTTCTTCGTGATGAGGTTCACCACGGCGGTAAGGGCTACGCCGCCGTAGAGCGACGATGCCGGTCCACGCAGCACCTCTATCTGCTTCAGCTTCTCTAACGAGAGGCTAAAGTCGGGTGCCGCCGTGTTGGTAGCGTAGCTGTTCAGTCGATGTCCGTTGAGCATGATGAGTATCTTCTCCTGTCCGCTGCTGAAGATGCCGCGCATGGCGATGTTGATATCGTCGTTGCAATCGACGATACTCATACCTGGCACGTAGGTTGCCAGCACCTCCTGCAGATTGCGGGCTCCGCTATCGCGAATCATCTGCTCGGTGATGAGCGTCGTGGGTACAGGCACTTCGCTCAGCCTTTCCTCATGGCTCGATGCCGTGGTAATGGTATTCTCCGAACGCCCGCTGATGCGTTCCACCATGTCAGTGAACCTCTGAGGGTCATCGATTGTCGTACTGTAGTAAGGGTTCTCCTTCAGCAGCTTGTGTACGTATTCCTCTGCCTCTGACTCGTTGTCCAAGCCCAGCGCGCACAGTGACAGCAGACGGTAGGCACTCTGACGAATACTGCCAGAGAAATTCTTCACGTTGCTGCTCAGCAGCTTCTGCGCTTCCTCTATACGCCCGATGTTGTAGTTTGTTTCCGCAGCTTCGTAGATACTACGATCCTGCTCGTCGGTGTTCTGAGCTGTCAGCGAGAGTGCGTTGAAGGAAAGCCAGAGAAGGAATAATGCTTTTATCTTCATCATTACAATCTGAAAGTGCGTATTAAAATAATGTGGAAAAGTCAGCGTATGACTTTTACCTCCCCTCCTGGTCCAAGCTTGATGATGGCTGAGGGCTGATGGGGCTTGTGTTCCTGTCGGCGGCTCCAGCAGACATAGTCCACTTGCTCAATAATACGTGGGTCTATGTCGCGGTAGTTCTGGGCGGCTGGCTCACCGCTGATGTTGGCAGAAGTTGAGACGATGGCTTTCTGGAAACGGTAGCACAGTTCTCGGGAGAAGGGTTCCTGGGTGATACGTATGCCGACAGAGCCATCGGCGGCGATAAGATTGGGTGCCAGATTGACGGCTCCGTCGAGGATGAGGGTGGTAGGTCGGATAGCTTCGGCCTTTGACTTTTGACCTTCGGCCTTTGACTCCATCAGGCAGTCGATGAGCTGCCAGGCCACATCGGGCACGTTGCGCACATAGCGTTGCAGACGGGCATCGCTGTCTACCAGGCATATAAGTGACTTGGAGTCATCGCGCTGCTTAATCTCATATACACGCCGTACTGCATCCTCGTTGGTGGCATCACAGCCAATGCCCCAAATGGTGTCCGTGGGGTAAAGGATAATTCCACCCCGGCGCAGCACCTCCACGGCGTTCTTAATATCCTGTTCTTGTGTCATAACGGTGCAAAGGTACGGCAAAATGTGCAGACGACCAAGAAATCATTCCCTTTTGTAATGTGACTTGTGGTTAAAAATATAAAAAATAATCATGGCTTCGGATTTAAATGTGTAATTTTGCAGGTCGATGAAGAACAAAACTAAATATTTTCTTATTCCAGCGCTGCTCTGTCTGATTGGCTTGGCAGCAATGGCTTACTATTGTCTATGTACGTTTTTCAGCACTTCGAGTGAGACACATTATTTATATATAGACGCCGACGATACGGTGGACTCCGTACTGACGAAGTTGAAGCCTATTTCCTCGGAGCACGCTCTTGCTGGCCTGTCCACCATGATGCGACATACAAGTTATGCCGACCATGTGCGTACAGGCCGCTACGCCATAGAGCCGGGCATGAAAACCTACGACGTGCTGCAACGGCTGAAGAACGGCCACCAAGAACCCATCATGCTCACTATCCCTGAGGTGCGCACGATGGAGCAGCTGGCAGGACGACTAGGTCGCAAGCTGATGATAGACAGCGCGGACATAGCACCGCTCATCGTTGGCGACACATTGGCACCCTGCCTCTTTGTGCCAGACACCTACGAGGTCTACTGGAACATCTCTGCCAATGCGCTTATGGAACGTATGCAACGCGAGCACGACAGGTTCTGGAATAGTGAGAACCGTCGACAACTGGCAGCCGACCATGGACTTTCGCCCGAGGAGGTGTGTACCCTGGCTAGCATCATAGATGAAGAAACGGCTAATAACGGAGAGAAACCCGACATCGCTGGTATGTACCTCAACCGTCTGCACTGTAACATGCCACTTCAGGCTGACCCCACGGTGAAGTTCGCCCTGCAGGACTTTACCCTGCGTCGTATCTACAACGCCCACTTGGAGGTGGAGAGTCCCTACAATACTTATCGGAACGCTGGACTTCCCCCTGGCCCTATCAAGATAGCCAGTAAGCAGGGCATCGATGCCGTGCTCCATGCTTCGCAAAACCCCTTCCTCTATATGTGCGCCAAGGAGGACTTTTCCGGCACTCATAACTTTGCCGTCACATATAGTGAGCACCAAAGAAATGCTGCCCGCTATGCTAGGGCATTGAACCAAAGGGGAATCAGATGATTTACGAATTTACTTTTTTCAATTGTCGATTGACGGATTATGGAAAAGATTAACATAGCAATCTTTGTATCGGGTGGCGGTACTAACTGCGAGAACCTCATCAGCTATTTCAACGGACATGAACGTGTAAACTGCGCTCTCGTAATAAGTAACCGCGCCGATGCGTTTGCCCTTACGCGTGCAGAACGGCTTGGTGTTCCCACTGCTGTTGTAACGAAAAAAGAACTTCAGGAACCTGCCAACGTGCTCCCTCTTTTGAAAGAATACGGCATTAGTTTCATTGTTTTGGCAGGCTTCTTGCCGCTCATTCCCAACTATCTCATTGATGCTTTCCCTCGTCGGATCATCAATCTTCATCCAGCACTTCTGCCACGTCATGGCGGCAAGGGCATGTGGGGTCATCATGTGCATGAGGCTGTCAAGGCTGACGGAGACACAGAGACAGGCATGACTGTACATTACGTCACGCCCGTCTGTGATGGTGGTGAGATTATTGCCCAGTTCAGTGTTCCGTTACTGCCCACCGACACGGTGGACAGCATCGCTGAAAAAGAGCACCAGCTGGAGATGGATCATTTCCCGCAGGTGGTGGAGCAGGTTCTTTCTACGATTGCTCTTCCTTGAGGAAATCGCAGAAGAGCTGCATGGCATGATTGGTGGCGATGGCAAGGTTGATGTCGCGTCCATGGTCTTCCTGAACCATCGTGGTGACAACCTTCTCCGAACTACCACAGGCCAGCCAGATGGTTCCCACGGGAATCTCTTTGGTGCCACCTGCCGGACCGGCGATGCCCGTAGCAGCAATGGCATAGTCAGTTTGTAGGGTGCGACAAGCACCCTTTACCATTTCTATGGCAACCTCCTCGCATACGGCGGTCTTCTCTTCAAGCAGTTGGTGGGAAACGCCGAGAAGGTTCTCCTTCACTTCGTTGACATAGCAGATGATGCCGCCCTTGAAATATTTCGAGGCACCAGGCACAGCAATGATGGCCTCGGCAATGCGGCCGCCCGTGCAACTCTCGGCAGTTGCAACGGTCTTTTCCTTTTCCCAGAGCAGTGAGCTAATCTCACGGCTTATCATTTTTCCTTCAAAATCCATCAAATTTATTTGACTATTTGACTATTTACTATTTGACAATTTATTCATAAGGTATCGTCCCTTTCACTCCCCATTCACTCCTCTTTCACTCCTCTTTCACTCCTCTTTCACTCCCCATTCACTCC
>Ga0310696_10000995_pt1 | contig 41579 bp, 30 predicted proteins | sample AusTroGonzalo_MG_4_FD_203885 | JGI IMG/M metagenome (GOLD analysis project Ga0310696, IMG submission 203885) | Bovine rumen microbial communities from tropical cattle in Woodstock, Queensland, Australia - Gonzalo_02 (v2) (version 2) | ecosystem: Host-associated > Mammals > Digestive system >... | reverse complement strand
GACAGGCTGACTAACGCATCGGCTGAGTCTTTCAATGCAAAAATCAAGGCTTTCAGAACTCAGTTCAGAGGAGTCGGGGATATCAGGTTCTTCATGTACAGACTGGCCACGCTTTATTCTTGATTTAGCCACCCTACAAACCGGGAAAATCCGCTGACCCCAAAACACCCGCCCTGCAAGGGCAAAAGCGTTTTATTATCAGTGCTTTTGCCCTTGCAGGGCGGAGATAATTTATTATCGCAAAAACCCAGGGCGTTGCCCTGAGCTAATTGCTATCTTGGCCTTTCAGGCCGTTCTGGGCTGATTGCTATTGGCCTTTCAGGCCGATTCGCTGAATGGCTACTTGACGCAGCCCTCTCTCTTGTTAATCGTGGATGAGGCAGCGGCCTGTCATGTCCTTCGGCTGCTCCAGTCCCATGATGTGCAAGATGCTGGGGGCGACGTCGGCAAGAATGCCGTCCTCGACCTTGGCGCCCTTGTTCGCTGTGACGTAGATGAAGGGAACAGGGTTCAGGGAGTGGGCGGTGTTGGGCGTGCCGTCGGGGTTCAGGGCGTTGTCGGCATTGCCGTGGTCGGCGATGATAATGACTTCGTAGTCGCCCATTTCCTTGGCAGCCTCCACGACCTCGTTGACGCACTGGTCAACGGCCTTGACGGCCTGCTCGATAGCCGTGTAGACTCCGGTGTGGCCGACCATGTCACCGTTGGCGAAGTTCACGACGATGAAGTCGTATTTGTCCTGACGGATGGCTGCCACCAGCTTGTCCTTCACCTCGAAGGCGCTCATCTCAGGCTTCAAGTCGTAGGTGGCTACCTTCGGGCTGGCGACGAGGATGCGGTCTTCGCCTTCGTAGGGAGCCTCGCGACCGCCGTTGAAGAAGAAGGTCACGTGGGCGTATTTCTCGGTCTCGGCCGTATGAAGCTGCTTCAGTCCCTGCTGGCTGATATATTCCCCGAGTGTGTTTTCTACATTCTCCTTCGGGAAGAGGATGTGAACGCCCGTGAAGGAAGCGTCGTAGGGAGTCATGCAGTAGTACTGCAGGCCGGGAATCGTCATCATACCCTGGTCTGGCATGTCCTGTTGGGTCAGCACGATGGTCAGTTCCTTGGCACGGTCGTTGCGGTAGTTGAAGAAGATGATGACGTCGCCTTCCTTGATGGTGCCGTCAACTTTCGCGTTGTTGATGGGCTTGATGAACTCGTCGGTGACTCCGTCGGCGTAGCTGAGTTCCATAGCCTCCGCCATGTCCTGAGCCTGATAGCCTTCGCCGCTGATGAGGAGGTCGTAGGCAATCTTCACACGCTCCCAACGCTTGTCGCGGTCCATGGCGTAGAAGCGACCGATGATGCTGGCGATGTGGGCGCCCGTCTCATCGCACTTCTCCTGAAGCTGGCGGATGAAGCCCACGCCGGACTTCGGGTCGGTGTCGCGGCCGTCCATGAAGCAGTGGACGTAGGTCTCGCGGACTTTGTACTCCTGCGAAATCTCGCAGAGCTTGAAGAGGTGCTCCAAGGAACTGTGGACACCACCGTCGGAGGTGAGGCCCATGAAGTGAACGGCCTTGCCCTCGCGCACGGCATACTCGAAGGCGTCCTTCACCTCGGGATTTTCCATGATGCTGTTGTCGCGGCAGGCACGATTGATTTTTACCAAATCCTGATAAACGACGCGTCCGCCGCCGATGTTCAGGTGGCCGACCTCCGAGTTGCCCATCTGTCCGTCGGGCAGACCCACGTTCTCGCCGCAGGTCAGCAGTTGGCTGTGGGGATAATTCTCGTTGAGATAGTCCATGTAGGGCGTGGGAGTCTGATAGATGACATCGCCCTTTCCTTTGTTGCCGATTCCCCATCCGTCGAGGATCATCAGCAGTGCTTTCTTTGCCATAATATTCACGGCTGTAGGCCGCAGATTAAAGTTTAGTGATTATAATTTAGTGTTTTGCGGGTGCAAAGGTAGAGAAAAAAAACGAGAGGGAAGCCGATTCCGGGAAAAAATGACGCCATTTACTCCACTTGACGGCAAAAGGGCCAGCCGAGAACCTGATAAAGGCACTCTAACTGGGGCAGACGGCGCTTGAAGTCCTCGAAGTCCTTCTGCTCGGGGCGGCACCACTGCACTTCGCTCATCGCACCCAGGCGGGGCAGGAGCTGGAAGAAGGCGTGGTCAGGGTATGCGACCCGCTCGGTCCAGAGGTTCGTCTGCACGCCGAGGATGAAGTCCTGTTCCGCTTCGGACAGTTCTTCGGGAACCACAGGCTCGAAGGAATACATCTTGCTGCACGAGACGATGTAGCTTCCCGTCGTCTGAGGTTGCTTCTCCACGTCTTTCAGTTGGGGGTGGTCGATGTAGGCAAAGACGTTCGGGGACATGATGACCCGATGGTGCTGGCGGGCTGCCTCGATGCCGCCTTTGACACCTCGCCAGCTCATGACGATGGAGCGTTCGGTCAGTCCTCCGGCCAGAATCTCGTCCCAGCCGATGAGGTCGCGCCCGCGTTCGGCCAGGAAGTGCTCGACCTCGTGGTTGATGTACGTTTGCAACTGGTCTTCGGCCGAGCGGCCTTCGGTCGTCGTCAGTCCCAGCTCCCGAATCCGTGCCTGGCACTTCTCGCACTTGCGCCAACGGTCTTTCGGACACTCGTCGCCACCTATATGGATGAACTTCGAGGGAAAGACGTCGCAGACCTCGCCCAGCACCGTCCGCAGGAAGTTCAAGGTCTCGGGGTTGCCGCCGCAGAGTACGTCGCGGTTGACACCCCAGCGGGTCATCACGGGATAGGGGCCGCCGGTGCATCCCAGTTCGGGGAAGACATGCAGGGCGCCCATCATGTGGCCAGGCAGGTCGATTTCGGGGATTACGTTAATATAACGTTCGGCCGCATAGCGCACAATCTCGCGGCAGTCGTCCTGCGTATAATATCCGCCGTAGGGTTGGCCGTCGTAGATACCTAAATTGCCGGGGCCGATGATGGTCTGCTCGCGCACGCTTCCTTCCCATGCAAGCCGCGGCAAAGCCTTCACTTCGAAGCGCCAGCCCTGGTCGTCGGTCAGGTGCCAGTGGAACTGGTTGCAACCATGCAGCGCCATTGCATCGAGGTACTGCTTGAGAAAGTCCATCGGGAAGAAATGGCGCGAACAATCCAACAGCACGCCGCGATAGCCGAAACGCGGTTCGTCCGCTATGCGAACGAAGGGGAGTTCGATGGAAGATGGCTTCCGCTTTCCCCCGTCAGGCTTCACGGCGATAGCCTTCCGCAGCGTCTGGGCGGCACGGAACAACCCGACCGCCTCGCGGGCCTGCAGGAGAACGCCGTCCTTGCCGACCGTGATGGTATAAGCTTCCTGCTGACCACCCGTCGGCGTTGGTTCGGCGTTGGTCTTGCGTCCCTTCTTGCTCTTGGACTTCTCCACGCCGAGCACCATGCGGATGGCGGCTTTCTTGTCCTCGGGCGTCAATGTCAGTTGCAAGCCGGTAGCTTCCCTGATCCATTGTTGGAGGAACTGGGCGTTGCGGGTCACTTCGGCGTTAGTGGCATCATAACCGATGCCCATGCCGTCGGAAATCTGGAAAAACTGGGTGGTATCCACCTCCACACTCTTTGGAAGCGGAACGATGTGGTAGTCGGCACGCAGGTTCTCGGCGTTGGCTGCCAGGCAAGCCAGCGAGAAGAGGAGGAAAAGAAGGCGTTTCATTGGGTTCAACAAGTCGATAGTTAGAAAAATAGGTTGGCAGAGACGGACTTTCAAGAGCGGTCGCGGTACTTCCCCTCGTCCTTGTCAGAGAGCATAGAGAGGTAGGACTGGTATCGGCTCTCGGCTATTTCATGACGCTGGAGGGCATCGAGAACGGCACAGCCTGGTTCGTGGGTGTGTGTACAGTTGCCAAAGCGGCAGTCGCGTCCCACTTGGAAGATTTCGCGGAAGTAGTGGCTGACTTCCTCGGGCTCGAAGTCAAAGGTGCCGAAACCACGAATGCCGGGAGTGTCGATGATGCCTCCTCCTTTTTCGCCCGTTGGAAGAGCGGGCAAGTCGTACATTTCACTGAAGGTCGTTGTGTGCTGCCCCTGGTCGTGTGCCGCGCTGAGTTCGGCTGTTCTGGCACAGGCGTCGGGGATGAGGCAGTTCAGCAAGGTGGATTTGCCCACGCCGCTGTTTCCGCTGAAGAGGGAGGTCTTGCCGCGCAACTCGCAGAGCAGTTCCTCCACTCCCTCGCCCGTCACGGCAGAGACGGCGTGGCAGGAGTAGCCCAACAGGCGGTACAACGACATGATGGCTTCGAGGTAGCGCAGCTCGTCGGCATCGTAGAGGTCAACTTTATTAAATATAATAGAAACGGGCACACGATAGGCTTCGGCCGAGGCGAGGAAGCGGTCGATGAACGTGGTGCTTGTTTCCGGGTGTGCGATGGTGACTATCAGACAGGCCAGGTCAACGTTGGCCGCGATTATATGGCTCTGTTTCGAGAGGTTAGAGGCGCGGCGGATGATGTAATTGCTGCGGTCGTGGATCTCAGTGATGAGCGCATAGGCCCCCTTCCTGTCTGCGGACAGAGAAACCCCTCCCTCGCGGGAGGAGTTCGAGAGGGGCTGGAATTCCACACGGTCGCCCACGGCAACGGGATTGGTGCTCCGGATGCCACGCAGGCGGAAATTGCCTTTCACCTTACATGCGAAAACCTGTCCGTCGTCTGTTCGGACGTCGTACCAGCTTCCCGTATTCCTGATGATTACTCCTGTCATGATTAAGGCAAGAGGTGAGAAATCCCAACTTCAACTGTTTAAACGGTCATGATTTCTTTCTCCTTGGCTGCCAGCAACGCCTCGATGTTCTTGATGAACTTATCGTGCTTCTTCTGCAACTCGGCTTCGCCGTCCTTCTGGTTGTCCTCGCTGAGTCCGTCCTTCACGGCTTTCTTCAGTTGCTCGATGCCGTCGCGGCGGGCGTTACGGATACTGACTTTGGCCTGTTCGCCTTCCTTGCCACACTGCTTGGCCAGTTGTTTACGACGCTCCTCGGTCAATGGCGGGATGCCGATACGGATGATTTCGCCATTGTTTTCGGGCATAATGCCAAGGTCGCTGTTGATGATGGCCTTCTCGATGACCTTGAACAACGACTTATCCCAAGGCTTGATGGCGATGGTGCGGGCATCGGGGGTCGTGACGGCGGCGCATTGGTTGATAGGCACCATGGAGCCATAGTTGTCTACGCGAATGCCATCGAGCAATTTGATATTAGCCTTGCCTGCGCGAATGTGGGACAGGGCATCTTCCAGGTACATCACAGCCTCTTCCATACGCTCTTCGGCGCTGGAGAGAATTTCTTTCATGTCTGCCATATTTAGTTTAGAGTTTAAAGAGTTTAAAGTTCTTTTCTGCGACAAAGATAGGTCTTTTTGTTGATTCAAAACACCTTTTTATTGAAAAAAGTGTGCTCAAAGTGCAAAAACTCCAAACTTTAAACTCCAAACTTTAAACTTTTCTTTATATTTGCCCCCGAATTAGCCCTCCAGAAGAATGAACACCGACGAAACCATACGCTACTGGCTCACTCAACTACAGCCCATCTCCCTCGACGAGATGAGCGGTATCAAATTGATGAACCGGACAGACACCAAATTCGTCACCAATAAGGGAAAACTGGCAGAGTTGCTGGAACTGGCACAAGGACAGTACTACGCCCAGCAAATCGAAGGTCAGCGTATTGCCAACTACCAGACGACGTACTGGGACACACCCTGGCACCGCTTCTTCGTGGAACACCACAACGGACGCGCTCCACGCCAGAAGATTCGGGTAAGGACTTACGTGGACTCGGGCCTTACATTCCTGGAAGTGAAGACGAAAAACAACCACGGGCGGACGAAGAAGAAACGTATCACCGTGCCTTCGCAAGAGCGAGCCGACGTCGTAGGGGCAGGCGGAAGCGACTTCACACAGAAGCTGACAGGCGCCACCTTCGATGACATTCTCCCGACCGTGCAGAACCGTTTCCAGCGCATCACTCTCGTGAACTATGGAAAGACCGAACGGCTGACCATCGACTTCAACGTCGCCTTCCACAACTTTGAGACCGCCTCGGACGCCGGAACTGGTGATTTGGTCATCATCGAGCTGAAGCGCGACGGCAACGTCTTCTCCCCCGTGCTGGATATCCTTCGCCGACTGCGTATCAAACCTTCAGGTTTCTCGAAATACTGCATCGGCAGCGTGATGACCAATGCCCGTCTGAAGAGCAACCTCTTCAAACCCAAGCTTGTTCGCATCTGCAAGTACGTGGGACCCACTTTCAGAGTTGAAAGTTGAAAAGTGAAAGTTGAAAGTTGAGAATCGATAGATTATAAATCGTAAATCGTCAAATATCATTATGGACTTTACCCTAATTAACAACGAGCTTGGCAACCTCTTCGGTGTCACCCTCTTTGACCCCCAGCAATTTATCTCGCTGGTCATCCGCTTCATTATTAACCTTATCGTAGTGCTCACCATCGCCCGCAAGTACTACTATCCCCGCAGCCATCGCCGCGATTATATGTTCATTTTCATCCTGATGGCCATGAGCATCTTCCTCCTGGTGAGCCTGATGGACGGCGGAGGAATGCAACTGGGAGCTGCCATGGGTCTGTTCGCCATCTTCGGCATCATGCGTTTCCGTACAGAGGCCGTACCCATTCGCGAGATGACCTATCTTTTCATGCTCATCGCCCTCAGCGTCATCAACGCACTGGCCCATGGTGACTACCATCCGAAGGCTGATTACTGGGACGGCGTTGGCATCGTCACCATCCTCTTTGTCAATGTGGCTTTCATCTGCATGGCAGCCCTCTTCGAGAGTTCCAAGGTACTCCTACAGGAATGTTCCAAAATCATCAAGTACGACAATGTTTCCCTTATCACTCCCGAGAAACGACAAGAACTGATTGCAGACCTTGAGAAGCGCACGGGGTTGAAAATCACCCGCATCGAAGTCGGAATGCTCGACTTCCTCAAGGACAGCGCTCTCATCCGTATCTACTACGACGACCCTTCCGACGTAGGCAACAGCATCGCCCGCTATGGTCGTATGCCGAAGGAAATGTAGGGAGTTGAAAGCTGAAAGTTGAAAGTTGAAAGTTGAAAATTGAAAGTTGAAAGTTGAACATGAAGAATTACATCCGCTACGCGCTGTGCACCCTGTTTGTATGGCTGCTGGCACAACCCTTCTACGCACAGACACAAGACACAGAGACGGGCTACACCAGCGATGAATCCACTCAAACAACTGGGGCTGTGTGGACTGAGCTCGGTGCCACTAAGGTACTGCCCTACAACCTGTCCCTGGGCTTGGATGTCGGCTTCCGCAGCAACGACTGGTTCAACGAGGCCAGCCGCTGGGACATCGGACTCGGCCTCAGTTGGAAACCCACCAAGCATTGGAAGTTCGGCGTAGGCTACACCCTGCTCTTCAAGCACTATCCCCAGGAAGTTGGCACCAAGAACGAGACAGAGATTTCCTCTTATTCTTATAAGAACACCTCCAATGGCGATGAAGATTCGTTCAAACCCACCACCTTCCCCGGAGCCACCTACGACGACGATGAAGAGGAAGCCTTCTACACCGCAGCAGACGGTACAAAGTACCGCTATCTCGGCTACAAGGAGAGGTATAAGGACTACACGCGCACGACCCATGCCTACTGGCGCGCCAAGCACCGCATCAGCTTCGATGCCGCCTACACCTACAAGTTCTGGAAGTGGCTCCGCGTCAGCCTGCGCGAACGTTACCAGTTGACTTTTGTGCCATCAAAAACAGTGAACCGCACGCGAACAGGAACAAAGACGGACACAGAATATACTTCCCCCGAATACGAGGCTCTCACGCCCTCCGACCTTGAAGCACTTGCCCGTGGCGACATGGATGCTTGGAGCAAAATCACCTATGAGGACTCAGATTCAGAAGCACCAAAAGATGCATACGAGGAAAGTGTAAAGGAAAAAAGCAGCAAGACCCTCCACACCCTCCGCTCGCGCCTCACCTTGGAAGTGGACAAGAAAGGCTGGCGCTGGACACCCTACCTCTACGTCGAGACCTTCAACGACATGGACATGTCCAACAACTTCCACCTCGACAAGCTACGCCTTTCCGCCGGAGTCGATTACGCCCTCAGCGGTTCCCACAAACTCAGCCTCGGATATGTATTTAACCACGAAAACGACGATGACGGCGACATGAACATCCACGCCATCTGCGTCGGCTATAAATTCAAGTTCTAAGTATGAAGAAGATTCTCTTTTCCCTCTTGTTGGCGTTGCCTCTCTTGGCCAATGCCGACACCTATAATTACCTCAATATCAACTCTACCTCCTCGGCACAAAGCGTAGCCTTGAAGACTGTGAAGAAGATTACCTTCGAAGGTACAAACCTGGTCGTTACTGCCACCGACGGCACCGTCACTACTGCCGCTTTGGCAACCTTGTCCAACCTTACATTCTCCGATATCGCCACTAGCGTTCGAAGCACCAAATCCCAGACCGGGCAGCTCTGCATCGAAGCAGGCCGCGTCGTAGCAGACGGGAATGGGCTCTTACAGCTCTACAACGCTGGAGGACAGCTCGTTCGCAGCAAACAGGTGAACGGCATTCGCAGTGAGCTAAACCTTGACGGCCTGCCCCACGGCATTTACATTGCCAGACTCGGAAGCCGCACCATCAAAGTCTTACATTAAGCCATGAAAAAGACACTCATAGCCCTTCTTTTGGGCACCCTTTCCGTAAACGTACAGGCTCAGTGGCTGCGCGTATGGAGTGCAGGGGAAAGCACTCGCTACGCAATTAGTGAAACAGCTTCGCTTCCCTACTCTACAACGGGTTCCACCCTGATTGTCGGCAAAGACACCTATGCCACCGCAGCCATCGACAGTATCACCATCGTCAACCCGGTCATCATTACCTGGAACGGAGCCAGCGCCGACGTAGACATTCCAGAGACGGCAGAAGGTGTCACGGCCGAAGTCAGCGGCGGCAATGTCGTCATCACGAACACTTGCAACAGCATCGAGCATGAGTTCATACTCCAAGGCACCAGCTCGGCTGGCTCTCTGACCTACTATGGAGAATACAAAGCCAAGTTCCACCTCAACGGTGTCGAACTCACGTCCACTTCTGGAGCCGCCATCGACATTCAGTGTGGCAAGCGCATCGACCTCATCATTGAGGATGGCACCACAAACACGCTCGCAGATGCTGCAAACGGAACCCAGAAGGCAGCCCTCAACTGTCAAGGCCACCTCGAAGTAGGCGGCAGTGGAACCCTCAATATCTCAGGCAATTGCAACCACGCCCTCCGCTCCAACGAATACCTGTTGTTGAAGAAGTCCACAGGAACCATCAACATCACCAAGGCGGCATCCGACGGAATCCACTGCGGAGAATACTTCCTCATGAACGGAGGCACCATCAGCATTACAGGTGTCGCCGCTGACGGACTGCAAGTGGAAACCGATGCTACTTCCGACGAAGCGTATAATGGTCAATTCATCATGAACGACGGTAGCATCGACATCACCATGACCGCTGAGGACACCAAGGGAATACGTCTTGATGCCGATGAGGCCGCCCCCTCCATCGTTCCCGAAATGTATATCAGCGGTGGCGCCGTCACCGTGAACGTGACCTCCACAGCGCTCGGTTCCAAGGCCATAGACTGCGATGGCAATATCACCATCGGCAGTAGTGCCTCATCCCCCATCGTCAACCTCACAGTGGCAGCAAAGCGTTACGAGGATAGTACGGGTGACACCAGTCGGGCTACAGGCTTGAAGGCCGACGGCACTATCGTAATAGCCAGCGGAGCCACCACCATCAAGGCATCAGGTAAGAAGAGCCGTGGCGTGAAAGCCACATCGCTGACAGCGACGGGAGGCACCCTCACCATCGCCGCAACAGGTTCCGGCAGCTACGCCTACAACGACGAGACCGCAAGCACCGGCTATACCTACGTTGAAAATGGCGGCACCATCACTATAACTTACTGACCTTTTCCATAGAAGCGAGCACCTCGCCTCCCCCTATAAATATCCTTTTCAGGCTTTGATACATTACCAGCCCGAAAAGGATATTTTTTCATTTCTTTGGCACCATAACGAGCGAAAAACGACGAAAAGAAACAGGAAACGTCAAGAAAACAGCGCCAAAGAAGCGAAAAAGTGCCGTTTTTTTGTGGGGGTTAAAAAGAAATAGTACTTTTGCCGCGATATAGCGGCTTTTGCGTACTATGACGCAGCTGCATAAACCCCTACACTGACTTCGTAGGAAACTCTACTTAACTCACTCAATTAGTAACTAACAAAGAACAAAATATTATGGCAGCAACTGAAAAGAAAACTAGTCTTTGGGAAAAGGCGCACCAGATAGGGCCTGTAGTTGAGCTCGTTCCTGGCTTCTCGTTCGATTCTGATTCAGAGATTAGTTTATACGACTGATATGGCTCGTTACCTCTTAGATACAAATGTATTCATCAATATCCTCACTAACGATGACGATAGTCTGGAGCGTGATGTCCAATACATTTTGAACGATGTGGACAACGAGTTTCTCCTGAGTATGGAATCAGTGAAGGAATTATTAGTGGCATATAGACGAAAGAGGTTATTGTCGAAAATATTTCCCTCAGCCGTAAAGATGATAGAGGCAATACAGAGTGACTATGGCGTTCGTATCTTGCAAGTGGATTTTCTATCGTGCACAAGGACTTGACCTCATTTACAACAAGAAAAATAAACAACATTAATAAACTATATTTATTTAACTTAAATTATTAACAAATGAAGAAATTTACAAAACTTCTTTGCACACTCGCACTATTCTTCGGAGTCGTGGGAGGGTTCTCTGCTCATGCAGTAACAACAAAGAATGCTGTATTCGGTACACCTGCTGATCAAGGTAGTTGGAATGCTGAAACCAACACCTACAGTTGGACGCAAAGCTACAGCAATCTGATGACAATCTTTGAGTTCCCCACTAGTGACTTGGGCAACTACACTTCCATTCACTTGACAACAAGTGAATACACTGACGCTTATCGTATCTGCTTCATGAATAATTCCACTCTTGTCGCTACCATCGCCTTTTATACAGCAGGTCAGAAAGACATTAACTTTGCCGAACGCAATGAGACAAAGGATTTGGATATGTCTACCATTACCCACATCAGTTTTGGCGGTGCCAGCGCAAGTGGCTCGATTGTCCTGACCAACGTATATCTCGAAGGTCCGGATATTGTACTTCCTACTATTGATGATAGTGCGCCTTGGACGGCTTCCGAGGTTGGAGCTGGAAACTTCATGCTCTACAACGTTGGTACAGGTCAGTATCTTACCAAAGGTAATGGTTGGGGAACTCAAGCCAGTATCACCACTGCAGCTACCGCAGGCAACGGTTTTGCTGTAGAGTTAATCGCTGTTGGTGACAACTACAAAATCCGCACTGGCGTAAATGATAATTCGTATGGCTTAGAAAACCTTAATGGGGGTACTGTTTATACTGATCAGTCTCGTAATAAGAACTCTGCTTGGACTTTTGTTCCTGTTGCGACCTCCAACGGCCCTGTCTATAATATCATTTCTGCTGATAATCACGGCGGCGGCTCAGGTGCATACCTCACAGCTGGAGTTGACGGCACTATCGTAACTCCTGGTAACGATGGTACAATAGACGGAGCTAAGTGGAAACTCATGGCTTTACCCGCACAGCCTGTTGGTATGGCAGACGCTTCTGAAGAAAATCCTGTCGATGCCACCTCTCTTATTGTTAATCAGAACTTTAGTTTTCCTGGTATTCTTCAGTCTGGAACTGGCTCTTGGACTGTGAATGCCAGCAATAAAAATTTGTGCGGGGGTGATGTTACTAACCCATGTGGTGAGTCCTGGCGTTCTGCATTTACAATAAGCCAGACACTCAATGTTCCCAATGGCATCTATGAAGTTACAGCCCAAGCTGCTCTGACCGACTACGCTGAAGCTTATGACGGAAAAAACTATCCCGTGGTTTTTGCTAATGATGAGACTGCTGTCTTTAATGAAATGGAAGTAGCGGATCGCGGAACAAGTATGAACCAACTTTCTGGTAGTTTCACTAACGGCAAATATGGCGTTGGACCGATTCGTGTAGTCGTTACCAATGGCTCTCTGACTATCGGTGTCCGTGGCACTCGTACAGACACATGGTGTATCTGGGATAATTTCCGTCTTACGTATAAAGGTGTTGACCTCTCTGAACTGAGAGCTGCCCTGCAGACTCAGATTAATGCAGTAGCTTCTCTTGAAGGTACAACTACAACTGCAGCTTACAATGCAGCTAAGAACTACGCCGATGGTATCAACGTTGATGATCTCGCTGACCAAGAGGCAATCTCCACAGCTTCTTCCGAACTTGCTGCACTCGTGGCTACAGCTGAGGCATTGCAAACGAATTATGCTCGTTATCAGAGTGTGAAGACTGCTGTTTTGGCCATCTCAGCAGATGTAGATACAGAAGAGGCTGACGCTGCAGTAAATGCTGCCACTACTAACGATGCCATTGACGCTGCTGTAGTTGCTCTCCGTGCTGCTTTGCTTGCATACCTCCCCTCTGTTGAACTTGGAGAAGGCGAATTCGTAGATGTAACTGCTGCTATGGTGGATAATGCAGGCGTACACACCAACACAGACTATTGGACAACGGAAGGTACTCCTAACGGCGGTTTCAGTTTTGGTGTTTGCAACTTCGGTGAATGTGAGTTCTACAATTGCAATTTCAAGTTCTTCCAGACGCTCGCTTTAGCTCGCGGTACTTGGGAATTCGGCGTGACCGGTTTCCACCGTGGTGGTCAAGGTGACTACTCTACTTATTTCTATGCTGGTGAGGATAAGATTCTCATTCCTGGAGTAGCCAACACTGTTGTGAATTCTATGGCTGAAGCACAAACTTACTTTAACAACGGAAATGGCAAGGTTTCTTTGAAGTTCGTCATCGAGTCTGCTCAGGATGTTGAAATCGGTATCGACAATCAAGATACTCAGACCGACAAGTGGACAATCTTCCGCGACTTCACCCTGAAGTATTATGGTAAACCTGACTATTCTGTATATGAGGAGCAGTGGAGTGATGCCGTTACAGCTGCCAATACAGCTCTGGATGCTCAGGCCTATAAGTATATCAGCGGTAATGAAAGAACTGCTGTGACAGACGCTATTGCTGACGTGCCCGATGGTTCTTCAAAGGCTAACTACTTGGAGAAGATTCAGGCTCTTGAGGCTGCTACTGCTACCTTCACTGCTGCTGCTCCGAGCTACAACGCATGGGTTCTGGCTAAGACCGAGACAAAGAACCTTTGGGGTTCACCTCTTGGCGTAACTGATCCTACCACTGCTGCTGAGGCCGCAGAAGGTGTCCACGCTCTGAACGTGGCTCAGTACAACAAGGTCGCTTCTGACTACACCTTCTCTGCTACTGGTCTGATTGGTGACTTCGGTTCTTGGACTGGTACAGCAACTGTTGCTGGCCAGCCTGCAGAACCCAACTATCTTGACTGGGAGCACTGGAGCGGAGAGTTTCATGCTTACTACGAGCAGGCTGCCAGTGGTTGGGGCAATGCTAACGGCTGGACAATCCAGTATGAGAAGACTTGCACATTGCCTGCCGGTGAATATGTAATCAAGGTTGCTGCCCGTTCTTCTGCTGGTACTACAAGCCGTGTTAGCTGCTCTGCAACTGAAAAAATCATTTCTCTGCCTAACCTTGGCTCTCCCGGTCGTGGTATCAACACCAGTGGTGTTGCAAGCTGGAGCGATAGTGACACCTTTGCCAATGGTGATATCACCAACCCTGTTAATGCTCCTACCGTAGGTGGAAAGGGCACAGGCTGGCAGTGGCGCTTCCTCCCCTTCACACTTGATGAGCAGACTGAGGTTACCATGACCTTCTATGCAGAAGCCAGCACCCAGTACCAGTGGATGTCTATCGCAGACGGCGAACTCCTCTCGACTACGAAGCTTGCTCAGGATGTCGCTTACGATGAGGACGAAGATAACACCATTACCAACACCATCATTGCTGACGTTACGATGGCTCGCACTATCAAGGAAGGTTACAACACCGTATGCCTGCCCTTCACCCTGACTGCAAACCAGGTAACTGCTGCCTTCGGTACAGGAACTGAGGTGTATGCGTTCTCCGAGAATAGTGCAGATCCTGACGATGCTACTATCAACTTCAACAAGGGCGACGGCTCTATCACCGCTAACGTTCCCGTCCTCGTGAAGGCCACTGCTGCCAGTGAGGAGCAGGTCTTTGAGGGCGTACAGATTGTTGCAGCTGATGCAGATGTTAAGAAACAAGGCACGAACTTCGATTTCATCGGTGTCTATGCTCCAGCATCAGTTCCCGAAGATGACTACTTCATCGGCAACGGTGCTATTTACAGGAGTAAAGGTGCTACCAGCATCAAGGCATTCCGCGCCTATATCCACGATACGACTGGTGGCTCCGAAGTGAAGTTCTTCCTCGATGGTGAGGCATTTGATCTGGCAACCGCTATCAGCGAGATCAACGATGACGCTGCTGTGAACGGTACTGTCTACAACCTCGCCGGCCAGCGCGTGAACAAGGCTGTGAAGGGCCTGTACATCGTGAACGGCAAGAAAGTTGTCATCAAGTAAAAATGGCCACCTCCAACCCCCTCCCTTCAAGGGAGGGGCGAGGAAGGCCTAATGATTAAATTCTAAACACTGTAAGATTATGAAAAAGATCTATATGACACCTGTCTTGGACGTGCAGCACGTACAGGCAGAAACGATGATTGCAGCCAGCATCACCCAGATTGGTGGTAACTCTGAAATTGAATTTGGCGAGGAAGAGACCCCCGATGAAGCCGATGTCAAGGAGAACTACTTTGGCGAGACTCTCTTCGAATAAGGACTACGTACTATTATAATAATGAACGCGCGAGGCTTCACGGCCTCGCGCGTTGTTTACAACCATATTGACGCAGAAAAAGTTTGTTGTAAAATTTACCGTCACCTGTCACCTTTTCCACTCAATCAATTGCAATTTAGCCAATTACGAGGTGATGGTAAGGTGACGGTAGGTGACGGTAAAAGGCGTTTCTGCATCCCCTTGGCAGGAACCGTCTGAACCCTTAAGGGTTCACGCCCTAACCCTTAAGGGTTCAGGCTCCAACCCTTAAGGGTTAGGAAGCTACTCGCAGAACTTTCGATTTTTAACACCACGGATTGCACGGATTAAACGGATTTCTGTGTCAGCAACCTCGTAATTTTTTTTTGCTTATTGTTGACCGAAATTCTTGTCTATTCTTGCGTATTCTTTTCTTTCTCATTTTCATTTGTGGTCTAAATTTGTGCCTATTCGCGCCAATTTGTTTCCTTTTCTTACCCTTGTCTATTGTTCCATATAATTTCTTTCCATTCCTGCAAACGTTTTGGCCTTCATACCAAAAAGGTGACGGTAAATAAAATCTTTCGTCCTCATTATCAGCCACATCGGCTTTTCTTTTCCTCAAAAACACCCTTACCGTCACCTTGCCGTCACCCGTAACCGACTGACTATCGGACGGGTAGAAGGAAAGGTGACGGTAAACGCCCATTTTCGACTAAAACTTTTTCTGTGTCAACTTATACATATATAATCGTTTGAAATTTGTATCATTGGGAGGCTGACGCGAATGCTCACTCCTTGGCTCTTGGCGGTTTGTGACAGGCGGATTCTCTGTTTAACAAGAATTAACGCGGCCGCAACCTTCCAAACGCGAACTTCTTCTTAACTTTGCGCCGCATTATTATGCAAAAGACATTATCATTCACTCTTTTATGTATTCCATAAACATGACGAGAGTCTGGTCGAGGTACAATAAACAAACTATACTATAATTATCTTTTACAAATGAAACTTAAACAATTATTGGCCGCAACATTGCTGTTCTGCAGTGCTGGGGCATGGGCGCAGACGGACGTGACCAACACGTACCTGACGAATGCCGACTTCTCGTCAATGACTGGTTGGGAGGAGTACAAGAGCGGAACGACGCTAAACATTGGCAGTGGACTTATTGGTTCGTTTAAGCCGACTGGTAATACAGCGGCTACAGTCGATGCAACACATCTTAACACGGAGTATTGTATTGGAATGCAAAATCGATGGAACACTGTTGCTTCTGCTTATCGACAAACAACGCAAACTTTACCTGTTGGCTACTATGAACTTTCTTACGACGTAGAAGATGTTAATTCTAGTTCCGTGAAGATTAACTACGATAATCTCTTTTATGTCCAGATTAACGGAACTAAATACACTGACAGCTCTACAGAGTGGATGGCTGCTGGTAAAAGTAGTTGGACTACACATACAATCTCGTTTAATATTGAGGAAGAAACGACTGCAACTATCAGTCTAGGGTATGGTAACAAAGAGAATAATAATGTTACCCCAATTATTTATGTCAGTCACCTTAAGCTGACATGGACTGATCCTGATGCTGCAGCTAATGCAGCCAAGCTTGAGGCCGCCAAATATTCTCTTAACGGCTATATTAAGAAGGCAACTGCTATGAATGCTGTTTTGTCAGATGCAACTTTGACGAGTGCTATTGGGACAGCACAGGGAGTTTATGATGCAGCAAACGATTACGCGACACATTATGATGGCGTGGTTAGTGCTTCGACAACACTTAACTCAGCCATAACGACGGCACTAAGTAGTGCAACTACCATTGATTTAGAGAATGGTACTTTTGACACCACGCCTAATAATACGTTGAATGGTGATGGCACCACTACATTTGGTGGCACGCTTTCGACCGCGACCTCTAACCCTGACAACACCAAAGACATGTCCGCCAATGCCGGGGATCATGCCTATTTGTATGAAGTAACGGGTTGGACACAGTATTCCAAATTCAATTCTACGGCTTCTCAAGGAACCACCTCTGAATATGGAACGGCGATGCCAGTCAATGGTTGGAGTACAAACAGTACCACACCTCCTGCCAAAGACATGTTTGGTAACAGCACTGGAGCTGCCCTGCACCTTTCGGCTGGCTGGAACGACCAAGCACGTTATCAGCAGACCATCGACAATCTGCCTTCTGGCCGCTATCTGCTCTATTATGAAGTAATCAACCAGCATAGCAACTCAGGCATTGCAAGCAACTATATTGGCGTGAATGGTGCAGCTGGTGACTTCTATGGCACGACAACGGCTTTTGTTTATTCTGATCTCAAAACTATCGAACAAGGAGTATGGAAAGCCCAAGCCTTTGAATTCGATGTAGCCAAGACTGCCAACATCAACTTCAGCGTCGGCGTCACCACGTCAACAGGAGGTTCTGCCAATGGAGCGAAGCTTTGGGTGGACAACTTCCTTGTTTACCGAATCGGCGATATTCTTGTAACGGAAGATGACGCCAATGAAATCATTGCTTCTGCAGAGGCACTTGATAATGTGGCTTTCAATGCAACAGACAAGGCCGCTCTCGCGTCTGCTCTCGAAGCATTCCAAGGAGTTGAGAATATCGACAATTATAATGCTCTCAGTGCTGCCCTCATTCAGGCAAATAACAGCGTAAGCGTATATCGCTCTCTTGATGCCGCCATCACCAATGCTGAAGCTTGGACTGCAACCTCTGCCGTAGAGGCTATGCGCACAAAGTATAATAATGGTGAATACGCGAACGATGTAACAGCCGCCGGCATCTATGCCGAGTATCAGGCTGCTGAAATTGCTGCACTGGTTGCCGCAGAAGAAACCAACTTCACTTCTGTTATCCTCAACCACTCCTTCGAGACGGGCAACATGACTGGATGGAGCGCATTGTCAAGAACCGATACAGGTGTTAAAGACCAAAGCAATGGAACCTACTCCATTACCAACGGTGACGCTGTTGATGGTCTGAAACTCTTCAACTCCTGGGGTGGTTCTGCCGAAAACAATGTCTATCAGACCATCCCGAGCCTGCCCGCTGGTACGTACCAGTTGAGTGCCCTGCTTGCAGGTTTCAATGGTGAAGAGCTTGTCCTTGCAGCCAATGAGACAACCAACTCGGTTGTTGTAGCTGGCGACAAGACCGTAGGCTACACTGTTAATGTCATTTTCACTTTGGACGCTGCTAGTGATGTTACAATTAAGGCAAGCAATACTAAGGGTGTGAGCACCAGTGATGCAAGCTTCATCAAAGCGGACAACTTCACCCTGACAGCCTATAGCGATCCTCTTGCTGCCTTGAAGGAGCAGCTTAACACGTTGAAGGGTGAGGCTGATGCAGCCTTGAAGGATGAGGCTTACGCAAATATCACAGGTGCGGAAAAGAGCACTTTAAACAGTCTTTCCACCGTAGATCCAGAAGAGACGGCCGTAGCTTACAATGAAGCCATCAACGCCATCACTGCAGCCATCTCTGCTTTCAAGAATGCCAAGAGCAGTTACGATGCCTACGCAATTGCCAAGGCTGAGGCCGAAGATGTGAATGAAGCTGATGTCCTTGCCGTGGTCATTGCTGGCAATGCCGAAGCTACCGCAGCAGATGCTCTGGCTGCCTCTGTTATTCTTCCACGAGCACAGACAAATAAGGATGCTAATTACGCAGCTCCTGTTGCGACCGACTTCGTGGTGAACGGCACATTCGATAGCGGTATCAGTCCTTGGCAGCGCACAGGCACATATCAGAACAATCAGACCGCCAACAACAAACAAGGTGATTTCACAGGCAACTTCTATGAGAACTGGAATGGTTCTGCACAAGTGAACAAGATGTACCAAACTATTAACAACATTCCTAATGGAACCTATCGTTTGGACATCGCAGCTTTCGTGAGCATACTGGCCGACCCCAACGAGAGCCAATATGTATTCGCCAACAACGATAAGACTTATCTGACCACAGGCGATCCTACTGCTTACGAGGTTTGGACTGTTGTCACCGACAACACCATTGTGGTCGGTCTGGATCAGACTACTGCAACCGCCAACTGGATGGGTATCGACAACGTCAGCCTGCGCTACTATGGTGCCGGCAATGTCATCAATGATGCTCAGAATGCAAGCCATAAGCTGGCATGGGAAGAGGCTAAGGCTGCTGCCGAGGCAGCTGTTGCCAATAGCGACTACGCCATTGTTACAGGTTCTGAAAAGACGAATCTGCAAACTGAGATAGCCAAGGCAGAGCCCACGACTCCAGGGGCTTACGATGAGGCTGCCGCTGCTCTGAACTCAGCTACTGCTACGTTTGTTGCCGCTGCTCCTTCCTACACAGCCCTTGCCGATGAAATAACATACGCCAAGACGATAGGCATCGCTACGGAAACCGCCGACAGCTATGCTGCAACAGCAGAATTTACTGCTGCAGAGGCCGTAGTCAGCATGCAGGATCTGAAGGTTGCCGAATACGCTCACATCACCACCACTTACACCCAGACGGCCACAATTGGTTCTTGGACTGAGAACTTTGCTGAGGATTTGAATGGCGAAGGTTACGTGAGTGAAGGTGTCACATATTTCAACGAATGGGGCACCAATACACGCACGGCAAAGCAAACGCTGACACTGCCCGCAGGTGACTATGCCATCAGCGTAATCGAACGCGGACAGCAAGGTACAAGCGGATATATGTATTACAAGATTGGCGAGAACGAGACCAAGGTACCTTTCCTGATGAAAGGCAATCGCGGCCGTGGTGTGGACACCACTGGAGCTGCCAACTTCAGCGAAGAAGGTACATACACTTGCAATAATGAGGGCTTTGGCTGGGAATATCGATTCCTTACCTTCCATCTGGATGAATCGACTGAAGTTGAGGTTGGCATTTCTGCTACATTCGCCGGTGCATGGGTATCCATCTATGCTCCCAAGGTGCTGACCACCGAGGCCTCTGTCAAAGCTTTGCGCCTGTCTGAAATCAGTACAGCCTTGAGCAATGTACCCGACGAGAAGATGAATGCTACCGTGCAGTCCACGCTGAACAGCAAGGTGAGTGCAGCTGAAGGGGCCACAGACAGCAATACCATCGATGAGTTGGAAACCATTCTCGAAGAACTGAATGAAGCCATCGAAGCCGCAAACGCCAGTGTTGCTGTGTATGAAAAGATAAAGGCTGCTTTAGACCTGGTAGGTGTCTATACTTATAAGGGGGATTTAATAGAAATAGAGGGTCCGTACAACGATGGAACTTACACCAATGAAACTCCTGCCGACATTTATGCCGGATTCCAGAGGATTGAAGGCGAATACCTTGTAGAAAACGGTGTTGAGGATGTAACTTTGAATGGAGTAAATTTCACAAATCTCATCATCAATCCCTCTTTCGAAACTGGCGACATGACTGGTTGGGAAGCTGCGTCTCGTACAGATGTTGGTGTAAAACGTCAGGATAACGAAACTTACAGCATCACCAGTGGCGCACCCGTGGATGGCGACTATCTGTTCAACTCGTGGGGCGGCAATGCTGAAAACAATGTCTATCAGACCATCTACCTCCCCGCTGGCACCTATATTCTGAGTGCAGTTATGGCTGGTTTCAAGGATGAAATATTGTTGCTCAGCGCTGGAAGAGAAGGTCAAGAAGCAGGTTCTGGCATAATTGTAACAGGTGACAAGACAGTGGGATATGAAAACAAACTTCGCTTTACCCTGGAAGAGGATGGTAATGTTACTATCAAAGCTTACAATACCAAGAGGGGCGACGTAGATGCTTCATTCTTCAAGGTCGACAACTTCCGTCTCACACGCCTCACCACCACTACTGACTACACGAATCTCAATATCGCCATTGAAAATGCTGAGGTTGATCACACTTTGGGCTTCGAAAAAGGCGAATATGCCCCCTATAACAATGTCAAAGCTTTGCAGCTATTGACTGGAGCTAAGGCCATAGATCAGGAAAAGCCTTATGTGGCTTATGAGCTTGATGCTCTTGTCGATGCTCTAACTTATGCCACTTGGACTGTTAATGAGGACGATGTGGATGCTATCTACAACGGTATGTTTGCCACGGTAACCGAAGGTGCTAACTATCCTGAGGGCTGGGCTCGCACCAATGCTTGGGGTCAGATGCGCACTGGAATTGAAGGCGACTTTGAGACTGCTTACTACAACCAGCCGGGTTCGCTGAAATATGGTGAAACAGGTGTCTACACGATGCCTCTTGCTGCCAACACCGCTTACCAACTCTCTTTCAGCTATCGCTCGCATGAGAATAACTCCAACAAGGGTGTCACAGTCAGCGTCCTCAATGGTGAGGGCCAAGGCATGGAAGCTCAAACATTCTCTGGCAATGGTTCAACCAGTAATTGGACGGAAGCTAGAGCTTACTTCACTACTGGCGATGCAGGCAACTACGTCCTTACATTGGCCAATAACGGTAATACTTGGATGACCAATGTCAGCCTTGTGAAAGCCGCATCTGCTGCACTCGCATTGAATGAAGGAACTACTTTCGAGCCCATCAACCGCACCTTCTACGAGACCGTCACCCTGACCCGCACTGTGAAAGAAGGATACAATACTGTTTGCTTGCCCTTCGACCTCACAGCTGAACAGGTTGCTGAAGTCTTCGGTACTGAAGCTAAGGTCTATACCTTCAGCGAGAATAGCGTAGACGCTGACAACGCAACCATCAACTTCGATGAGAAGGAAGGAAACACCATCGCAGCCAATGTGCCTGTTCTCATCGGTGGAGCTACGGCTACAACAGAGGAGACGAAGGTGAAGACCATCAATGGTGTAATCTTCAAGAGCAGCGAGGCTGTGGTAGCTGGTACGAACTTCGACTTCGTGGGTACATACGAAGCAAGCACGGACATCCCCGAAAATGACTATTTCATCGGTAAAGGTGCCATTTACAGGAGTGCTGGTGCTACTACCATCAAAGCCTTCCGCGCTTATATCCACGATAAGACTGGTAACTCCGAAGTGAAGTTCTTCGTCAACGGCGAAGCATTTGATCTGGCAACCGCTATCCGCGAGATGAATGGCAATGTCATTGAGAACAGCGCCATCTACAACATTTCAGGTCAGCGTGTGAACAAGGCCCAGAAGGGTATCTACATCGTGAACGGCAAGAAAGTTGTCATCAAGTAAAAGACCCACCTCCAACCCCTCCCGTCAAGGGAGGGGCGAGGAAGGTCTAATGATTAAATTCTAAACACTGTAAGATAATGAAAAAGACATATATGACACCTGCCTTGGATGTGCAGTACGTACAGGCAGAAACAATGATTGCAGCCAGCATCACAGGCATTGGCGGCGATGCTAACATCCAGAAGGGCACGGGTGAGACTCCCGAAGAAGCCGATGTCAAGGGAAGCTTCTACGGCGAGACCATCTTTGACTAAAAGAAATCCATGGTAATATCACTACAGCGGGGCGCACCGATGGGGGTGTCCCGCTGTTGTGATACAGAATACAACGGTTTAACAAGGATTAACGCGTGAGCTACTGATGGAACACCGTGTTCTTCGTATATTTGCAGCGAAAAGTCAGTAATGGATTAGTCACAAATTGTAAGAAATACAGATTCATCAATTAGGAGAAATATACATACTATGTGTACCATCAAAATCACCTATGACAAGAATAATAAGCAGGCAAGGGAGATGCTTGCCACGATGCTCGATTCTGGCCTGTTCTATGTCAACGAGTCACCTGAACAGGAAAGAAATATCTCAATAGACTACTCTGACCCTTGGCTCTATGAAGATCATGGCGATCTACCACCCCTACCGGAGGGTAAGGAATATTTCACGCCAGAGGAGGTGAGGGATATGCTCATGGAAGATTTACAAGAAATCTACAAACTGGATCATGAACTATCAGTACCTTGTTAAGGCGAAGGCAGCCTTGAAGATAAGGACGTTCTATAGGAATGTATTTAAGAAATATAGACATACCTACTCTTATAGGAATATGCAGTACAATATCGACCAAGCTGTTGATTCGTTCTATCTTATTGAGAAATCACTCTTACGCCGCAAACCGACTCTTGAACGCTGGCGGCTGGCAGGCTGGCATATGGCTAATGCTGGGAAATGGTACTATGCCTATAGCATCGCGGACGATACTATCGTCATTGAGGATGCGTGCCACGAACTGAACATGCACGGATAAATATTTGGAGGCTGTTCCATCATACAGGCAACGTACTTTCAAAACGAATTTCACGAATTAGACGAATTTTATTCCTGTCTGAAAACCAGGCGTTGGAAGAATCGTTTAATTCGTGAAATTCGTTTTGACATTTAGAAGGAATCAGGCGAGGATGGTGTCGGCGAGGGCTTCGAGCTGCGGGAGGTCGGAGTCCTTGAGGCGACCGCGGAGGGTAACGATGGGATCAACGACCTCTACTTGTTTCATGCCTTCGAGCATGGGGCGCATGGTCTTGGCGGCGCTGGGTGCCCAGGAGCCGTTTTCGACGAGGGCGACGCGGCGACGTTGGTAGGCCTTGATGTCGAGGTGGTGGAGGAAGTCGTACATGGGCGGGAAGACACCGGCATCGTAGCTGCTGGCCATACATACCATGCGGCCGTAGCGGAAGGCATCTTCGACGGCTTCGGCGAGGTCGTCGCGGCAGAGATCGCAGACGGCGACCTTGGGGCAACCTTTTTGTTTCAGGATTTCCACGAGACGGGCGGCAGCGGCGGCCGTGTTGCCGTGGATGCTGGCATGAGCCACGAAAACACCTTCAGTCTCTACGCCATAGGAGCTCCAGATGGTGTAGAGACGCAGGGCTTCAGCCAGCTTCTCGCCAGCGAGCACAGGGCCGTGGAGGGGCAGAATTTGTTGGATGTCGAGTGCTGCGGCCTTCTTCAGGAGGGTGCTGACGGGCTGGCCGTACTTGCCGCAGATGTTGAAGTAGTAGCGGCGAGCCTCGCAAGCCCAGTCGTCGGCGTCGGCCTCGTAGACGCCGAACTTGCCGAAGCCGTCGGCCGAGAAGAGGACATGGTCGGCCTCGTCGTAGGTGACCATGACTTCGGGCCAGTGGACCATGGGAGCCATGATGAAACGCAGGACGTGACGACCGAGCGTGAGGGTGTCGCCCTCCTTGACGGTCTGGACGCGAGTGCCAAGCGTATCATCCTCAAAGTATTGGGGCATCATCTGTAACGCCTTGGCGGAGCAGACAATCTGCATGTTCGGATAGAGGGCACAGATGTCGGCAATGCCGCTGGCATGGTCCGGTTCCAGATGCTGCACGATGAGGTAGTCGGGCTGGCGATCACCAAGAACTTGGCGGAGGTTGGCCTTCCACTGTTCGAGGGTACGGCTGTCGCTGGTGTCGAGGACGGCAATCTTCTCGTCGAGGACGACGTAGGAGTTGTAGCACATGCCGTCGGGAGTAGCATATTGGCTTTCGAAGAGATGTTGTCCGGGGTCGTCGACGCCAATGTAGCGGATATCGGGAGTGATGGTCATGGGAGTTGAGAGTTGAAAGTTATAGTTGAAAATTGAAAATTAAACGGGATGAGGGGAGGGAATGATGAATTTCGGGCGCAAAGGTAGCAATAATGTTTGGATTGGCCATGAAAATCATAAGAAATGAGGATTGACGGGCATGGATAATCGCCGTATCTTTGCCGCCAAATACGAAACAAACCAAATTATGTATATGAAGAAGTATCTACTGGCCAGCCTTACACTGTGCTTCGCCGCAGCCGTCAGAGCCCATACGGAGGCCACAGACTCCCTTGCTCCTCAGCACGAACTGACCGAGCTGGTGGTTCAGGGCGACATGAAACAGTTCGGCACGCTGGAACAGCAACCCGTCAGCGCCCAGAAGCTCCGCGTTGAGGCCATGCAGCGTCAGGGCATAGAGAGCATGAAGGGTATGGCTTACTTCGTACCTAACCTGTTCTACCCGGAATATGGCTCACGCCTGACGTCGGCTATATATATAAGAGGTATAGGTTCGCGCGCAAACACGCCCGTCGTGGGCATCTACGTCGACGATGTAGGTCTGATGGAGAAGAGTTCCTTCGACTTCGCCCTCTGCGATGCCCAGCGCATCGAGGTTCTGCGCGGTCCGCAGTCAACGCTCTATGGGCGCAACGCCATGGGCGGACTGCTGAAGGTCTACACGCCCACGCCACTGCAAGAAGGTACCTCGACACTGCTGCGGGTGAGCACTTCCACGGAGGATGCCATGCGCAACATTTACCTGCATCATTCTCAGGTACTCAACGACGGGTTCGGTTTCTCTCTCAGTGCCTTCTCTCGGAGCGACAAGGGCTACAACCGTAACATGTGGCTCGACCGCCGCAGCAACGGCAGCGATGCCTATGGCGGCAAATTCAGGCTCACCTATCGGAACACGCCCGCCTTCAGCCTCGACTTTCAGACCTCGGCCGAGCATTCCGACGAGGATGCCTACGACTACTACAACGTCGCCAATGACTCTATCCAGAGCGGTGAGCTGGGACGTTACCGCCGCACGCTGGTTAACAGCTCGCTGAAGATGGAGACGCGGCAACGCCTGTTCACGTTGACGTCTGTCACCGCCTATCAGTACCTGAAAGACCGTATGTTCATGGATCAGGACTACTCGCCCGCCGACATCTTCACCTTGGAACAGCGCCAGCGCAGCCACAGCCTCTCGGAGGAACTGGTGGCCAAGGGCAACAGCCTCGACTGGCTGGAGTGGACGGCTGGTGCCTATGTGGCCTGGCAGTGGCTGAAGACCACCGCTCCCGCCACTTTCGGCACCGACGGCATCAGCTCTTTGATTCAGTCCGGCATCGACCAAGGTTTCAGCGCTGCTAATAAAGCCATGAATCCAATGGGCATGAGCCTGGCCCTGAACGTTACCGACGAGAACCTGGTCGTAGGTGGTGACTTCGACACACCCGTCTTCAACGCCGCAGCCTTTGGGCAAGTACGCTTCAAGGACATCCTCACGCGCGGCTTCGACATCACCGCCGGCCTGCGACTGGACTACGAACACCGCAGCATGGACTATCTGGCCGACGCCACCATAAACTCGAACTTTGTCATGAGGCGTAGCTCCATGCCTACGCCCATGGTGGATCAGAGCTTCACAACTCATACGGTCTACGAAGGCACGATGAACGCCGACAAAATCTACCCGCTGCCTCGTATAGCTCTGAGCTACCGCTTCGACGCCGAGAACGACAACAACCTTGTCTATGCCAGCGTGGCCGAAGGCTTGCGCTCTGGCGGGTATAACATCCAGCTCTTCGGCGATCTCATCCAGGAAAGCTTGAAGAACGACATGATGCGCGACCTCGCCGCCGACCCGAAACTTGGCCCGATGATGGCAGGCCGTATGCCCGAGCCAGCTGAGAATCCTACAGCCAACAGCCTGACCGTCTACCGGCCGGAGAAAAGTTGGACCTACGAGGTAGGCGGACGCCTGTCGCTGTTCGACCGCCATCTGAACCTACAGGGTGCCGTATTCTGCCTGCAAGTCCGCGACCAGCAGATTACCCGCTTTGCCGGCAGCAGCGGCCTCGGCCGTCAGGTGCTAAATGCCGGACGCAGCCGCAGTTACGGCGTGGAAGTCGGTGCCAACGGATGGTTGGAGCTGGGTCGCGGAACCCTCGACCTGACGGCCAACTACGGTTTCACACACGCGACATTCACGGACTACGATGCCGGAAAGATGACGTTGAAGGATGCTGAAGGCCAGGAGACCGATGTGGCCGTGGACTACGATGGCAACTACCTCCCCTTCGCGCCCAAGCACACACTCGCCCTGAGCGCCGACTACCGTCTGCCTGTCCGCGACGTCACCCTAAACTTCGGCATTAACTCCACAGGACAGGGCAAGACCTATTGGACCGAGGACAACAGCGTGGCAGAGCCTTTCTATATGCTGCTCGGAGCACACGTCGGCCTGCAATACCGCCAGCTCACCCTCGACTTCTGGGCGCGTAACCTGACGGACAAAGCCTACGTGCCGTTCTACTTCGAAAGCATGTCGCGCGGCTTCGCTCAGCGTCCACGTCCCCGCCAGTTCGGCATCACGGCCAGCATGAAGTTCTAAGCCACAACACAAACCAAACAACACGACAAGGAAAGGAGGCTATGTCGTTCATATTGAACAGCCTCTTGTAATACGTTGTAAGATAGAGAGAATCGTCTTTGCGAAGCTAAACCTCTTCGATGTTTACGATGCCGTGGGTGACGGCATAGATGGTCAGGGAAGAGACTGAGCGAAGGTGCAGTTTCTCGCAGATGTTCTTGCGATGCGAGATGACCGTAGGCAAGGAGATACACAGGCGGTCGGCAATCTCCTTGTTGAGGAACCCACGTGCCACCAAGGCCAAGACCTCTGCCTCGCGGGGGCTGATGTCCACCGACGGCCCCATGATGTCGGTTTCGGGGATGTCACCGTGGTGGAAGCCGCTCATATCAGGCTTTCCGTGCGCCCGCTGATGCAGGCTGAGGATGATTTTCACCAGTTCGTGCTCGGAGGCCGACGTGTTCAGCGTACGGAAGTTGGAGATAAGGTTGCTCCTCGGAACCTGATTCGTCAGCACAATGGTCTGACGGGCATGTTCGAGGAAGAAATCAGGCTGGCTGACCAGCACTTGCGACGAGACGAAGAAATGCACAAAAGGCATTTCCTCGTCTCGTTCAGTTAGTAGTTCATCGAGACTGGGATACACGCTCACCTGTACCATGGGGGCGATGTCCGAGATGATGGACTTCAGCCCTGTGGCTTCGAGCGTGTTACCATTGATGATGGCAATGCGTGGAATCATGAGGCTTGTTCGCCGTACTCCAGTTCGCCCTGGATGACCCAGAGGAGGTCTTCGGGCTGGAAGTTGCCGTACTTTTCTTTCTTTGCCCGCTTGGCAATGGCCTCAGCCACCGCCTCGGTGTCGATGTCCACGAAACCTTCGGCGTCGGGCTCCTTGTCGAGCAGACCACTCTCAACATAATAGTCGGCCAGCAGGTCCATGAAGTAAAAAAGGTCGTCGTCCGTAAACTTCTCCTTCACATCCTGTGGCAGATAGTTACGGATAAACTCCACCGTGCGGAGGTCGTCTTCGGCTTGTTCCAGAAAATCGTCTTCCATCCTGTTAACTATTAAGGGTTAACTGATAATTGTCTGTAGTGAATTACTTGAGCAGGCTCTGGATCTTTGCCTCGAAGGCAGCCTTCGGAGCGGCTCCAATCTGCTTGTCCACGACCTCGCCGTTGCGGATGAAGAGCACGGTGGGAATGTTGCGAACGCCAAAGCGGATGGCCAGTTCGTCATTCTCGTCAACGTCCACCTTACCGATGATGACGCTGTCGGCGTACTGCTCGGCCAGTTCCTCGATGTAGGGACCGATTTTCTTGCAAGGACCACACCAAGTGGCCCAGAAATCTACGACCATGGGCTTGCCCTGGGCAAGGAGGCCGTCGAAGCTGGAATCAGTGATTGCTAATGCCATTGTTCTGTTACGTTTAGTTTATTATGAATAATGTTTTTGACGTTCTTTCTCAACTATTGATCTGATACGAAAGTTCCGGCCGCGACTTGATAAAGTTCAGCAGGGACTGATCAACGGAAACCTGCATATTGCGACTACGGAAGTTCAGGTTCATCCGGCCTTCAGAATCCAGGACACGGAAGTAGAGGACAGCCTTTCCGGGCTTGCTCTTAGTCAGTTCCGAGAGCGAGAGCACCGTGTCTTCGGTGAGTCCGTCGAGGCGGATGTTGATGGTGATGCTGTCGATGAGATTGTCCTTTACGTCGGACAGATATTCGATGCTACCGATGACGGTGTCGAGGCGATCGGGGTTGTAGGGGCGGGGCTGCATCCTTGCGCGGATGAAGAGGGATGCCCCCTCAAGCATGTAGCCTCCCCACTTGGCCCAATCCTGTCCGAAAAGCGGAAGCTCGGCGGTGCCTGTATAGTCTTCGAGTGCAACGATGCCATAGGGCTGGCCCCGTTTGTCTACACCCCGACGGATTCCCGTGACGATACCACCAAAGGTGAGATCGCGGTTCACGAGGTTATCCGTGTCTTTCATATCGGCGGCATGGGTGTTGCAAACATCTGTCAGCACGACGGAATAGTCGTCCAGCGGATGAGCTGAGAGGTAGATGCCGATGAGGTCGCGTTCCTTGTTCAGGCGTTCCAGGGTGCTCCATCCCACGAACTGGGTGGGGATGGGCGGCGTGGCGATTTCCACTTCGTCGAAGTCCCCGAAGAGCGAGGTTTCGGCTGCGAACTTGCTTTCCTGATAGAGGGCTCCGTAGCGCATGAGCACATCGAGGTAGGATTCTCCCTTCGCCGTCTGAGCCAGATACTGCTCCCTACACACGGAGGTGTTGAGATTGTCCAGTGCTCCGCTGACGACCAGGCTCTCAAGGCCGCTGCGCTTCAGAGCCTGCAAGTTCACCCGCTGCACGAAGTCGAAGACGGTCTTGTAGGGACCATTGTTGTTGCGCTCGCTGACGATGGCTCCCACGGCGGACTCTCCCAAACCCTTGATGGCTCCAAGGCCGAAACGGATATGTCCGTCGGCATCCACGCTGAACTTCTCGCGACTCTGGTTAATATCCGGCCCCAGCGTACTGATGCCTAAGCCCTTGCACTCCGTCATCAACTTGGTAATCTCACCGATATCATCGAGGCTTCGGCTCATGACGGCTGCCATGTACTCGGAGGGGAAATTCGCCTTGAGGAACGCAGTCTGGTAGGCAACCCACGAGTAGCAGGTGGCGTGACTCTTGTTGAAGGCGTAGGACGCGAACTTCTCCCAGTCAGCCCATATCTTCTCCAGAATCTTTGGATCGTGGCCATTGCTCTCTCCCTGCTCGATGAACTGGGGTTTCATGTGGTCCAACTTGTCGCGGAGCTTCTTACCCATGGCCTTGCGGAGGTTGTCGCTCTCGCCACGTGTGAAGTTCGCAAGCTGGCGGCTGAGCAACATCACCTGTTCCTGATAGACCGTGATGCCGTAGGTGTCCTTCAGGTACTTCTCCATACAAGGAATATCGTACTCCACGGGCTTGCGACCCTGCTTGCGATCGATGAAGTCGGGGATGTAGTCCATAGGGCCGGGACGGTAGAGGGCGTTCATGGCGATGAGGTCTTCGAAGGTCGAAGGTTGGAGTTCGCGCAAGTACTTCTGCATTCCCGAGGACTCGAACTGGAACGTGCCCACGGTCAGTCCGTCGCAATAAAGCTGGTAGGTGGCCGGGTCTTCGATGTCGATTTTCTCGATGTCGATGTCGATGCCCAGACTGTCGTGGATATTCTTCAGGGCTTCATTGATGATGCTGAGGGTCTTCAGACCCAGGAAGTCCATCTTGATGAGTCCCGTATCTTCGATGACGGAGCCTTCGTATTGCGTGCAACGGAGCTTCTCGCCCGTTTCTTTGTCATCGGCCGTAGAGACTGGCACCCAGTCGCTGACATCGTCGCGACAGATGATGACGCCGCAGGCGTGAACTCCCGTGTTGCGGACATTGCCTTCGAGCATCTGGGCATACCGGATGGTATCGCGGAGAATGGGGTTCGGCGAGGCTGCTGCCTGCTGCATTTCCGGCACGCAGGCAATGACGTTGGTCAGGTTCATCTTGCGCGAGGAACCGTCGGGGTTGTCAGGAAGGCGGTCGGGAATGGTCTTCACGAGGGCGTTGGTGACGTCCAACGGAAGCTTCTGCACGCGCGCCACATCCTTGATGGACGACTTGGTGGCCATGGTGCCATAGGTGATGATGTGCGCCACATTGTTCTCGCCGTATTTCTGAGTAACCCAGGAGAGTACCTTGCCACGTCCGTCGTCGTCAAAGTCTACGTCGATATCAGGCAAGGAGATACGGTCGGGGTTCAGGAAGCGTTCGAACAGGAGGTCGTATTGGATGGGGTCTACCTTCGTAATACCCAGACAGTAGGCAACGACACTGCCTGCTGCAGAGCCACGACCAGGGCCTACACTGACTCCCAACTCGTAGCGGGCTGCGTTGATGTAGTCCTGCACGATAAGGAAGTAGCCAGGGAAACCCATCGTCTTCATCACGTGCAACTCAAAGCGGATGCGATCCACGACTTCCTGCGGGAGTGGATTGCCGTAGATCTTAACAGCTCCGTCGTTAGTCAGTTTGCCGAGGTAGTCAGCTTCGAGCTTCAGACGGTAGAGCTTCTGGACGCCGCCCAGTCGTTTCACTTTCTTCTCTGCCTCCTCCCTGCTGCAAACCACATTGCCGTTCTCGTCTCGTGTGAACTCCTCGAAAAGTTCTTCGTCCGTGAAGCGTTCGTGGTAGCTCTCCTCGGTGCCGAAGTCTTCGGGGATGCCAAAATTCGGCATGATAGGCGGGTGGTCGATGCTGTAGCTCTCCACCTTATCGAGAATCTCGCACGTGTTGGCCAGCGCCTCAGGTACATCCTTGAAAATCTCATACATCTCGGCACGGGTCTTGAACCACTCTTGCTTGCTGTAGAGCATTCGCTTGGGGTCGTCAAGGTCGCGGGAGGTTCCGAGGCAGATGAGGCGGTCGTGGGCTTCGGCATTCTCCTCGTCAACAAAATGCACGTCATTGGAACAAATCAGCTTAACACCCAGACGGCGAGCCATGGGGATAAGCACGGCGTTCACCTGTTGTTGCAACGGGAAAGTCTCGCGGTTTGCCCGTTGATTGGGGTCTCTCACTTCATGACGCTGCAACTCAAGGTAGTAGTCTTCGCCGAAGATATTCTTATACCACAGAATACGTTCTTCAGCCCCCTTCAGGTCGCCTCTCAAAATCAGTCGGGGCACCTCTCCTGCCAGACAGGCCGAACAGACAATCAGTCCTTCGGCGTGCTTCTGAAGTTCGTCGTGGTCGGTTCGGGGACGGTTGTAGAAACCATCGATCCATGACTTCGACACCAGCTTGACAAGGTTGTGGTAGCCGACTTCATTCTTAGCCAGTACGATAAGGTGGTAGCGGTTGCGGTCCAAATCCTTGTCGCGGTCATAGAGGGTACGCTCTGCCACGTACATCTCGCATCCGAAGATGGGCTTGAAAGGCTCCTTGCCCTCTTCCGTCAGCTTCTTGTTCTTCTTCGAGATATAGTTGAAGAACTCTTTTATACCCATCATATTGCCGTGATCTGTCACCGCCATGCCACGCATACCATCCTTAATGGCCTTGTCCACAAGCTTCGGGATACTGGCTTGTCCATCGAGGAGGGAATATTGTGTGTGAACGTGAAGGTGAACGAAATCCTGCATAGGTCTTTTTCTGAGGGGGTGGTTTGGAAAACGGGGTCAAAAGTACGATTCTTGCTTCAAACCGCCAAAAAAGAAGCAATTTTTTTTGTGCCTTGTGAGATTTTGACTACTTTTGTCCTGTAAAAAGGTTGCCAACCCCTTTTTTTCGTCAAAAATCATGGTAAAACGGCTAAATAGACTCAAAAAGAAAATCCGTATTCACAGCGAAGGAAACCACATTCTCATCCTTGGAGGTCTGTTCATCATTGTATTTTGTGGACTCTTTGGCTATGTCTTTGGTTTCGGCAGCATCCCCTTCAATCTGGTAGCAGCATTATTGCTTGCCGTCTACCTCGTTGTCGTGAACTTCTTCCGCTGTCCCATCCGCCTATACGAGGGGGAGACTGAAGGAATCGTCATCGCTCCCTGCGACGGCAAGGTCGTCGTGGTCGAGGAAGTGGAAGAGAATGAATACTTCCATGACCGCCGCCTCATGGTCAGCATCTTCATGAGCCTCTTCAACGTTCATGCCAATTGGGTTCCCGCCGACGGCGTCGTCAAGCTTGTGGAACATCACAACGGACGCTTCATGGCCGCCTGGTTGCCGAAGGCAAGTACTGACAACGAACGTTCTACCATCGTCATCGAGACTCCCGAGGGTCAGGAAATCTTGGCTCGTCAGATAGCTGGCGCCATGGCCAGACGTATCGTCACTTATTCTGCCCCAGGCGAAGAATGCTACATCGATGAACATTTGGGCTTTATTAAATTCGGCTCGCGCGTGGATCTCTATCTCCCCCTGACGGCAAAAGTTCTTGTTGAAGTGGGACAGCACACCACGGGCAACCAAACCCTGATAGCAAAATTAACCAATTAACAAGGCTCTCTCGCCCAGGTCTCGTCATTCGCCAATCGTCATTCATCACTATGTTATTAAACTTCCCCAATGCCCTGACCTGTTGCAACCTCATCTGTGGTTGCATGGCCACAGGTGCAGCCTTCCATGCCCATTTCGGTTGGGCGCTTGTCATGATTATCGCCGGTGCTATCTTCGACTTTTTCGACGGAATGGCCGCTCGCGCTCTGGGCATCAGTTCACCCATCGGTAAGGAATTAGACTCACTGGCCGACATCGTCACGTTCGGCGTGGCTCCTTCCGCCATGGTATTCCAGCTTTTTGGCCTTGTCCAGTATCCCGACTGGCTGTCCTCTCTGGCATCCTATTTCCCCTACACCGCCTTTCTCATTGCGGCTTTTTCGGCATTGCGTCTGGCCAAGTTTAACCTCGACGAACGTCAGACAACCAGCTTCATCGGCTTGCCCACTCCTGCCAATGCCCTCTTCTGGGCTTCGCTCATCTTTGGTGCCATGCCTTTCCTGACCTCGCCTCGCTTCAACGCCGTCTTCCTCTTCCTCTTCATGCTGGCCTCCTGTTTCTTCCTCATTGCAGAAGTGCCCCTGTTTGCATTGAAGTTCAAGAATCTGACGTGGCAGGACAACAAGGTCAAGTACATCTTCCTCGTCGGTTGTCTGTTGCTCCTTCCCCAAGGCCCGATAGCCATTGCCGCCATCATTCTGTGGTACATTGTTCTCTCTCTCATTAGTTGGAAGATGAACAGTGCGCAATCCCTCAACAAATATTAAACGTTAACCCTTAAACTGCGGCGAAGGCCGCACAAGATTCTATGACTCGCTTTCATCGCATCCTCCTCAAGCTCTCCGGCGAAAGCCTGATGGGCGAACAACGCTACGGCATCGACGAACGCCGTCTTGCCGAATACGCAGAACAGATTAAGGAAATCCACGACCTCGGTGTGCAAATCGGCATCGTCATCGGCGGCGGCAACATCTTCCGCGGCCTTTCAGGCGCAGGCAAGGGCTTCGACCGCGTCAAGGGCGACCAGATGGGCATGTGCGCCACGGTCATCAATTCCCTCGGTCTCAGCTCTGCCCTGGGTGCCATTGGTGTCAAGAGCCGCGTACTCACAGCCATCCGCATGGAACCCATCGGAGAATTCTATACCAAGTGGAAGGCCATTGAGGCCATGGAACGCGGCGAGGTCGTCATCATGGCAGCAGGCACGGGCAGCCCCTACTTCACCACCGACACCGGTTCCTCGCTCCGAGGCATCGAGATTGAAGCCGATGTGATGTTGAAGGGTACCCGTGTGGACGGCGTCTATACCGCCGACCCCGAAAAAGACCCCACGGCCACCAAGTTCGACGAGATTTCCTTCGACGAGATTTACACCCGTGGACTGAAAGTCATGGATCTCACCGCCACCACCATGTGCAAGGAGAACAACCTCCCCATCTACGTCTTCAACATGGACGTCCGCGGCAACCTCCGCAAGGTCATCGACGGCGAACCCATCGGCACCTTCGTCCACAACTAATCCCAAGTATATAAGATAAGGTACGCGCGCGTACCAGACACATTATTATTCACCTCTAATTATTACACCTTTTGACTATGAAGAAGTATGTTTGCGACCCCTGTGGTTATGTGTATGATCCCGAACTTGGCGATCCCGACAACGGTATCGCTCCCGGCACTGCTTTCGAAGACCTTCCCGAAGACTGGGTATGCCCCATCTGCGGAGTAGGCAAGGAAGACTTCAGCGCCGAAGAATGACCTGTGAACAAGCCCTCAGCCGCATGGCGGCCTTCTGCAGCACTGCCGAGCATTGCGAAAGCGATGTCCGAGAGAAGCTGCAGAAGGCTGACGTGTCGGCTGATGATATTCAACGCATCGTAGACTATCTCTACGACGAACACTATCTTGACACCGCACGTTATTGTCGTGCCTTCGCCCACGACCGCTTGCTTTTTGCACATTGGGGACGCCTGAAGATTCAGCAGGCTCTCCATCTCAAGAAGCTGCCAGAGAGAGACATCCGAACAGCCTTGGCCGAGCTTCCCGAGGAGGAATACAACAAAATCCTCGGAGACGTATTAGACCAGAAAGCGCGTACTCTCTCGGATGAAGACGAATATACCCGACGCGGTAAACTTATCCGCTTCGCTTCGGGCAGAGGATTCACCTTGGACGAAATCATGCAGGTACTATGATTTTCTATTTCTCAGGAACAGGCAACACCCGATGGGCAGCCCAACATTTGGCAGCAGCAACCGGCGAGTCGCTTTATTTCATTCCCGATGAACTTAAAGGTGACTGCACCTATTCTTTGGCTGCCCATGAGCTCATCGGCTTCTGCTTTCCCGTGCACGGATGGCAACCGCCTCATATCGTGCGGCAGTTCATCCGCCGCCTGAAGCTCCAGACTCCCTTCTCCCTTCACGCCCACTTCTGTTTCGCCCTTGTCACATGTGGCGACAGCGCAGGACGAACCATGGAAATCCTCGACAAGGAGCTGCATCGTATCGGCCTGGCCCTGAACAGCACCTTCTCCCTCACCATGCCGGAGAGTTACGTCTGTCTGCCCTTCATGTACACCGATACGCCCAAACGCGAACGTGAGAAGATTGAGAAAGCCAAGTCCGACCTCGAAAAATACTCCAGCCTCATCGTGGAACACCAACGCGATCAGCATCAAGTTCGTCGCGGCCTGCTTCCCTGGACCTTCTCCCATGTCATCGGTGCGTACTTCAACAGCCAGATGATAACGGACAAGAAGTTCACCGTGGACGCCGGTGCCTGCGTCCATTGCGGGAAGTGTGTACAGGCGTGTCCGACGGGCGATGTCACGCTGGAAGCCCAAGAACCCGGCGGCGAGAAGCTCCCCACCTGGCACCACGACGGAACCTGTACCAACTGTCTGGCTTGCTACCACCATTGTCCGCAACATGCCATCAACTACGGCGAGATTACCCGCAAACGTGGCCAATACTACTTCGGCCACAAATAAGCGTTCAATAATATGGCAAAGAAAACGAAGAGAGCAGAAAGCCGTGCCCGGTATTTCACTCGCCAGACGGCACAAGCCAAAGGATGGAACCTTGCCCATCCCGCTGAGAGATAAAGTCGTGTCTCAGTTAATAAAAGAATGTAATGACTATGGGAGATAAGAAGTGCTTTATAATAACACCTCTTGGTGAAGATGGCAGTGACATCCGCAAGAATGCCGAAAGTGTCATTGCTATTATCACTCCAGTTCTGAAAGAACTTGGCTATGTAGTAATTGAACCTCATAAAATAGATGATACTGGCTCAATAACGCAACAAGTTATTAACAACATTTTGCATGACGACATGGTAATTGCTAATCTGACTGGGTTAAATCCGAACGTCATGTATGAACTTGCAGTTAGACATGCTGCCAGAAAACCAGTTGTTTGTATAGCGGAAAATGGCACGCTTTTACCTTTTGACATTAAAGATGACAGGACTATCTTCTATGATAATGAATTTGGTGGTGTTGAATCTCTAAAGGATAGTGTAAAGAATATGGTAATGAGTGCATCTCAAACTGAAGAAGCTTTTGACAATCCTATTTATAGAACCGTAGCGATGGAAAATCTTATGAAAGATAAAACCGTAGATAGATCAACAAGGGATATGCTCTTGGCTTTATCTGAACGTTTAGATAATATATCAGATGTCATACTAAACAAGTTTGCTCATTATTTTTCGGTGTCTATACGTGAGCAAAAATTGCAAGAAGCAAAACCTGAGAACATTCTGACGGCATTGGAGAGGCTTTCAAACACAGCTGAGTTTATAAAACAACGTCACAAGAAAGGATGATTATGGAGAGTTGGATTTATTTATTTGTCATTGAGCGTGTGCTGGCAAGCACATGTCCTTTTACGATAAAAGTTGTTGGTCAAATTCTTGGTTTTGTTTCTATGGTTGCTACAATAGCATTTGTCGTTTTAGTGTTCTTTTTTGCCCCGCAATGGTGGTATGGTTTGATTGCTTTAGCAATATATCTCTTAACACCATCGCTTACTCCAAGGGTTGACCCGAACAATACGAGCGCCGCTCTTTGGTGGTATTCCATGGTTGGCTCTTTGCTTAATCCAATACTTGTCGTGCTAATGTATATTTCACTTTTATCGTAGTTTGTAGATAGAAGTCAAAAGTAAGGACAAACAACGTAATCAATAATATTCATGAAAGCGTTCTTTAATATCATTATTCAATTTATTTGGATTGCCGTTTCGCTTATAATAGGTGGCCTAATTTCTATGTCTATTTTCGAATCACCACTATGGAAAAGCATTTTTAGTGGCGTGTTTACAATCCTGGTATATTTTCTTCTTGGCTTAATTACATATAGTATTAAGGCGGCAAGAGATCCAGATGTAAAAGCCGCGTCAAGCCTTGGGATGAGTATAACAAGGTTCTATAAATATCAACGTCTTTACGATGAATATCAGGACTTCATGGAAAAACACGGTTCTCTATCACGTGCGTCAGAAGAAAAGTTCTCTGAGATATTAAAGCAAATAAACAATCTTAATGAATGGAGAAGATACCAACAATATAGATATGAGAAATACAAGTTGGAAACGGGAATTCAATTTAGTACCCATACCAGGAACATTCATTCATCATACAACATTGGAGATGAAATAACATTGCCTATGGAAGATGGTGGTGAAGTTGTTGGTAAAATAGTATCTTGTACAATAAATGGAAACTATGTTGTCACCTTCCCATTTGCAATATCAATTGTTCCTGTTAAGGAACCTGTAGGAGGATGGGAGGACAATGCATGGCCATCAAAACAACTGACATTGACAAAAGATGTTTTAGATGCAATTCGCAATAGAGAATATGAAGGAACTGAAAATCATTATCACTTCTAGATATACCAAAGCACTGCCAGTCCCTTCCGACCCTTCTAAGAGACTTGCACGACCCTCCTAAGAGACTCGCATGACCTTCCTAAGAGGGTGGGGTTATCACTTCTGCCTTCGTGGTGGCATCCTTGCGTATAGTCATTTAATCTTTTTATGCTCTTTCGCCACCTTAATTGAGGCAGAAAAAGTTTGTTGTAAAAAAATACCATCACCCGTCACCTTTTCAGTTCAATCAATTGCTATTTAGTGGATTAGGTGGTGACGGTAAGGTGACGGTAGGTGACGGTAAAAGTCGTTTCTGTATCCCCTTGGCAGGAACCGTCCGAACCCTTAAGGGTTCCCGCTATAACCCTTAAGGGTTCAGGCTCCAACCCTTAAGGGTTCGGAAGCCATTCGCTGGAACTTTTGATTGTGAACACCACAGATTACGCAGATTAGTCGGATTTCTCTGTCAGCAACCTCGTAATTTTTCTTTGCTTATTGTTGACTGAAATTCTTGCCAATTCTTGCGTATTCTTTTCTTTCTCATTTTCATTTGTGGTCTAAATTTGTGCTTATTGTGCCAATTTGTTTCCTTACCCGTTCCATATCATTTCTTTCCGTTCCTGCAAGCGTTTTGGCCTTCATACCAAAAAGGTGACGGTAAATAAAATCTTTCGTCCTCATTATCAGCCACATCGGATTTCTTTTTCCCAAAAATCACCCTTACCGTCACCTTACCATCACCCGTAACTGACCGACTATCAGATGAATAGAAGGAAAGGTGACGGTAAACGCCCATTTTCGACAAAAACTTTTTCAACCGTACACATCGGACGAAATTCGTTGTGATAAATAACAAAGGGCTGTGTCGTTCATATTGACACAGCCCCTTTCTTTGGATTCAAGGATTCTTGGGATTATTCTTCGCGACGCGGACGATGTTCGCCACGTTCGGGACGGTCACCGCGCTCGGGACGTTCGCGACGGGGACGGGGCGGACGCTCTACGTAGCCTTCGGGCTTCGGGATGAGCACACGGTGAGAGAGCTTGAACTTGCCCGTCTTCGGGTCAATCTCAAGGAGCTTCACAGTCAGCTTGTCGCCTTCCTTCAGACCAGCATCCTCAACGGTTTCGAGGCGCTTCCAGTCGATTTCGGAGATGTGGAGCAGGCCATCTTTGCCCGGCATGAACTCTACGAAGCAGCCGTAGGGCATGATGCTACGGATGGTACCCTCATAGACCTCACCGACCTCAGGCACAGCCACGATGGCACGAATCTTGGCCAATGCGGCATTGATGCTCTCGGCATTGGGACCGCTGACCTGAACCTTGCCGACACCATCCTCTTCGTCGATAGTGATGGTGGCACCGGTGTCTTCCTGCATACCCTGGATAATCTTTCCGCCCGGGCCAATGACGGCACCGATGAACTCCTTCGGGATGATGATCTGCTCGATACGGGGTACGTGGGGCTTCAGTTCGGGACGCGGTTCGGGCATACATTCGAGAATCTTGCCGAGGATGTGCTCGCGAGCCTGCTTGGCCTGCATGAGGGCCTTCTCCAAGATTTCGTAGCTGAGGCCGTCGCACTTGATATCCATCTGGGTGGCTGTCAGGCCGTCCTTCGTTCCCGTGGTCTTGAAGTCCATGTCACCCAAGTGGTCCTCGTCGCCGAGGATGTCGGAGAGAACTGCGTATTTCTCTTCACCGGGGTTCTTGATGAGACCCATTGCGATACCGCTGACGGGCTTCTTGATGGGTACACCGGCATCCATGAGGGCGAGTGTTCCGGCGCAGACGGTAGCCATGGAGCTGGAACCGTTGCTCTCGAGGATATCGCTGACGACGCGGACGGTGTAGGGATAGTCTGCGGGAATCTGACCCTTCAGGGCGCGCCATGCGAGGTGGCCGTGACCGATCTCGCGACGGCCTACGCCGCGTTGGGCTTTGGCCTCACCCGTGGAGAAGGGCGGGAAGTTATAGTGGAGCAGGAAGCGCATGTAGGAGCGGTCGAGGACGTCGTCCACGAGCTTCTCGTCGAGCTTCGTGCCGAGGGTACATGTAGAGAGCGACTGGGTCTCGCCACGGGTGAAGATGCTGCTTCCGTGAGGACCGGGCAGGGGGCTGACTTCGCACCAGATGGGGCGGATGTCGGTGGTGCCGCGGCCGTCGAGGCGGATGCCTTCGTCGAGGATGCAACGGCGCATGGCGTCGCGCTCCACATCGTGGTAGTAGCGGTCTACGAGGGCATTCTTCTCTTCGAGTTCAGCAGCGTCCATGTCGGCATGTGCCTCGGCATAGCGGATTTTAAAGTCTTCGCGCACCTTCTCGAAAGCCTCAGCGCGGGCGTGCTTCTCCAGAGCCTGCTTCGTGATGTCGTAGGCGGGCTGGTAGCACTCCTTGTTCACCTGTTCGCGCAGTTCCTCGTCGTTGACTTCGTGGCAGTATTCACGCTTGACGTCCTTGCCGAGTTCCTTGCTGAGTTCCTTTTGGAGGCGGCACATGGGCTTGATGGCCTCGTGGGCGACCTTCAGGGCCTGGAGCAGGTCTTGCTCGCTGACTTCCTTCATTTCGCCTTCCACCATCATGATGTTCTCTTCGGTGGCGCCGACCATGATATCCATATCGGCATCCTTCATCTGGTCGAAGGTGGGATCAACGATGTACTCGCCGTTCAGACGGATGACACGCACTTCGGAGATAGGACCTTCGAAGGGGATGTCGGAGCAGCTGAGGGCGGCACTGGCAGCAAAGCCAGCCAGAGCATCGGGCATATCTACGCCGTCGGCGCTGTAGAGGTTAACATTCACGTAGACCTCAGCATGGTAGTTGCTGGGGAAGAGGGGACGGAGCGCACGGTCGACGAGGCGACAGGTGAGGATTTCGTCGTCATTAGCCTTGCCTTCGCGCTTCGTGAAGCCACCGGGGAAACGGCCGGCAGCGGCATATTTCTCGCGATATTCTACTTGAAGGGGCATGAAATCGGTTCCGGGAACTGCATCCTGGGCGGCACATACGGTGGCCAGGAGCATCGTGTTTCCCATGCGGAGCATCACGGCTCCGTCAGCTTGCTTGGCAAGCTTGCCAGTCTCGATGGAAATCTCGCGGCCATCGGGGAGCTGGACTGTCTTGGTGATTACGTTCATCTTGTGATTTAACAATTTTACGATTTTACAATCTTACAATTTGCGTCAAAAATATATCTTTCTTGTTCAAATCAGGGTACTTTTCACAAAAAACCGCGCAAAGGTAGTGTTTTTCGTTTAAAGTTTAAAGATTAAAGTTAAGAGATTAAAGATAAAAGGGAGAAAATGGCTCACTTTTAGGCTTTTTTAAGCCTCTGCCCCTTCCTTGGCTCGCGACCACACCTCAGAAGAAAGGTTCACCCACGCCCATGCGAAGGCCGAAAGGCGCACTTCGGGCATCCGCTCCAATGCCTCGACGGCACTCATCATCGTGGAGCCGGTCGTCAGCACATCATCGACCAACATCAAGTGGCAAGAGCCGATCCCACTCTCTCCCGCCAGTTCGAAGAGGTGTCGTCCGTTGCGGAAACGTTCTGCCAAGTCGTAATGGGTCTGGGACTCGCGCTCCACCAGACGAACCAAGAGGTCATTGCGCACGGGCAAACCCAATTCTGCCGCCATCCCCCGTGCG
>Ga0310696_10000992_pt1 | contig 41667 bp, 32 predicted proteins | sample AusTroGonzalo_MG_4_FD_203885 | JGI IMG/M metagenome (GOLD analysis project Ga0310696, IMG submission 203885) | Bovine rumen microbial communities from tropical cattle in Woodstock, Queensland, Australia - Gonzalo_02 (v2) (version 2) | ecosystem: Host-associated > Mammals > Digestive system >... | reverse complement strand
GAGAAGATAAGACCATGCCGGCTAAGCTGCCCGACAGCATGGAGAAGGCTCGCGCAGAAGCCGAGCATTCGCCTCTGGTTCAGCAGTTCATACCCTCTGCTGTCACCCGTATCTACTGCGAAGACTGATCATGATCGATTTGCGATATTGCTTTAATCGCGTAAAGGAGAACTGAAAATGTGCGGAATTGTTGGATACGTCGGACCGCGCGACTGTACAGACGTGCTGGTATCGGCGCTGACAAAACTGGAGTATCGCGGATATGACTCCGCAGGTATAGCTGTATTTGAAAACGGCAAGATCGAGGTGGCCAAGACAAAAGGTCGTCTGGCTGATCTGTCGGCGAAGATGGAACGTGAGGGCAAGCCTCAGGGACACGCCGGCATCGGTCACACTCGCTGGGCTACTCACGGCGAACCGTCCGATGTCAATTCGCATCCCCACTCGGGACGCCGAGTCACCATAGTACATAACGGCATTATAGAGAATTATAAACAGCTCAAGCAATTCTTGATCGATAATGAGCGCGACGAGTTCCTGTCGGATACCGATACCGAGGTCGTAGCGCAGCTGCTGGACTTTTATTATCACGGCGATCCGATCAAGTGTATACGACGCACCCTGCATGAGCTGCGAGGCTCATTCGCTCTGGGCATCATTTTCGCCGATCGCCCCGAGACCGTATATGCCGTCAGGTGCGAGAGTCCGCTGATCGTTGGTCAGGGACATAACGAAGCGTTCGTCGCCTCGGATGTGCCGGCTATAATAAAATACACCAAGGACTATTATCTGCTTGAGTACGGCGAGATAGCTATCCTTAAGAACGGTTCGGTACAGTTCTGTACTCTGCACGGCAGAGTTATCGAAAAGCAGCTGTTCACCGCCGACTGGGACGAGGACAGCGCTGAAAAGGGCGGCTATCCTCACTATATGCTCAAAGAGATTCATGAGCAGCCTACGGCGGTAAAGACCACCATCACGCCGCGTATCGAGGACGGTATGCCTGATCTCAGCGAGTGCGGTATAACTCCCGAATCACTCAGAAAGGTCAACAATATCTTTATCGTAGCCTGCGGCACCGCGATGCACGCCGGTATGGTCGGTAAGTATATCATAGAGAAATACGCCCGTGTGTCCGTCACGGTGGATATCGCGTCCGAGTTCCGCTACCGCGATCCTCTTATAGGTGAAAACGATCTCGTCATCATTATCAGTCAGAGCGGCGAGACCGCCGACAGTAAGGCGGTGCTGAATCTGGTCAAGAATACTCCTGCCAAGACGCTCGCTATCGTCAACGTCAAGGGCAGTTCCATCGCCCGTGAAGCCGATATGGTAATATATACCCACGCCGGCCCTGAGATCGCCGTCGCCTCCACAAAGGCATATATGGTGCAGCTCTCGGTCATCTATCTGTTAGCCTTCGAGATGGCTTATGCAAAGGGCAAGATCGACCAGGGCAAATGTCAGCGCCTTACCGCCGAGCTGGCGCGTATGCCTGGCGTCATCAAAGAAACTATCGACAAGACCGTGGATCAGTGCCAGTTTATTTCCACTAAGCTGATCACAGCCGACAGCCTGCTGTATATCGGCAGAGGTCTCGACTACGCGCTCTCTATGGAGGGATCGCTGAAGCTGAAAGAGATCAGCTACATCCACTCCGAGAGCTATGCTGCCGGCGAGCTTAAGCACGGCACCATATCGCTGGTCGAAGAGGGCATGCCGGTCATCGCTGTAGCTACCCAGAACCGCCTGCTCGAAAAGACCGTCAGCAACATCAAAGAGGCTAAGGCTCGCGGAGCAATGACGATCGTCATCTGTGATGAAGAAGCGGATATCGATAAGGACGCGGCGGATTATCTGATACGTATCCCGAAGAGATACGAGGTGATCATGCCGATGGTGGCTACCGTGCCTATGCAGCTGCTCGCGTATTACACCTCGGTCAACAAGGGCAACGACGTTGATAAACCTCGCAATCTCGCTAAATCTGTTACAGTAGAATGATAGCAATAACAAAGGGCTGACCCGACGGTCAGCCCTTCGATTATGCCTGTATTAAGGCGGGTTATTCAATTATTTTAAAAGCTTTTTGATCCTTTCCACAGCCTCGATGGTGTTATCTCTGTCGCCAAAAGAGGTCAGGCGCAGATAGCCTTTTCCCTGATCGCCAAAGCCTTCGCCGGGAGTGCCTACCACCTGAGCGTTGTTGAGCAGATGATCAAAGAATTCCCAACTGCTCATGACGTTGGGACACTCAAGCCAGATATAGGGCGAGTTCTTACCGCCCGTATAGTATATACCCAGTTCGTCGAGAGCCGCAGAGATGATACGCGCGTTCTCCTTGTAATAATCTAGGTTCTTGCGGATCTGCTGTTGACCTTCCTTTGAAAAAACCGCCGCAGCGGCGCACTGTACGGGATATGATACGCCGTTGAACTTGGTCGCCTGACGGCGATACCACAGGGAGTGGATGTTGTGACCGTCGCGCACAAGCTCCTTAGGGATCACGGTGTATCCGCAGCGTACTCCGGTAAAGCCAGCGGTCTTTGACAGAGAACAGAACTCGACAGCGCATTCTCTGGCTCTATCTATCGCAAAGATAGATCTGGGACAGTCGTCTGTGATGAACGCTTCGTATGCCGAGTCATACAGGATGACCGCGTCGCTTTTAAGCGCGTAGTCGACCCATACCTTTAGCTGTTCTGCGCTATATGCCGCGCCGGTAGGATTGTTGGGCGAACACAGATAGATTATGTCCGCGTGCACACTGTCATCGGGCATGGGGAGAAAGTGATTGTCCCTGGTGCCGGGAGCATAGACGATCTTCCTGCCTGCCATGATGTTAGCGTCGACATATACAGGATACACGGGATCGGGTATCAGTACGGTGTTGTCAGCGCCGAAGATATCGCCGATGTTGCCTGTATCGGACTTTGCTCCGTCGCTGATGAATATCTCATCCGCCGCGATTTTTACGCCGAATTCATCATAATAGTCAGAGATCGCCTGTCGAGCAAAGTCATAGCCTTCATACTCGGGATAGCCTTTGAAAGTTTCTTTTACTCCCATCTCGTCGGCGCCGTTCTTCAGCGCCTGTACTGCGACAGGGGGCAGGGGAAGAGTAACGTCGCCGATACCTAGCTTTATGACCTTTTGATCGGGATGAGCGCTGATATAAGCAGAGGTCCTTTTAGCTATCTCGGCAAAGAGATAGTTCGGTACCAGATCATCAAAGTTTCGGTTGATCTTCATAGTTTCTCCTTCTGTGAAAAGTAGCGGTCGATAATGATCTGCGCCACTTGCTTCTTAGTGATGCCGGCGTCCATCGCCTGCTTTTCGATATACTTATGCGCGTCGCTTTCGCTCATATCCTCGTTGTCGATCAGGAACCATTTAGCCTTGTTGACTATGCGGATCTCTTCAAGCTTATTTTCGGCCTTTCCGGCCTTTTTCTCGATCGTTCTGATCTTTTCGCGAGCTGATATCAACAGCGAAACAGCCTGCATGACCGTCTGCTGTGATGATGGTTTGCGAACAACGAACACTCCTTGGGTTATCGTCTTATGCATGATGTCTTCATATACGTCCGATGAGGTGAAGATGACCGCCAGCGTACCTGCGCGCGACGACGCGTCAAGACAAAGGCGCGATCCGAACTCGTCGCTCAAAGGAGCGTTAACGATAACATAATCGTAGGTCTTTTCAAGTATACTGCGCCTTGCCTCGCCGGCATTGGTCACGCAGTCGATCTTGAACCGTCTTTCACGCAGAAGGAAGCATATCTCTTTTGTGAACTTTTCAGATGATGATACTACCAGAGAGCGGTAGCTGAATTGTTCCAGTGCCATATTCTTCCTTCACCTCTTTTCGCGCCGATCATCATTTGCCCATATTGCCTGTGGACAGCGCGCCTCGCGCGGCTTATCAGGGCGGTATACTTTGCTTGAATTTGAAAAACGGTTCATAAAAAAGGCGCTATTCAGGTAGTAGCACCTAATAAACGCCTTTGTTCATCCTCTGTATTATATCATCACTGATACGATAAGTCAATCCTTTAGAACTTCAAAGCGTTGAATTTTTTTGACAAAACTTTCACAAATCCTCTTGACAAATCAAAATCATGGGCGTATAATGCGACCTGTAAAACAAAGGCGTTTTGGACACAAAGTCCGAAGCGCCTTTGTCTTTTTTGCTAAAAGTCATTGCGAGCCCTTTTAGGGGCGTGGCAATCCCCATCCTCTTGCAACCGGTCGTGACGACAAGAGGATTCCCACGTCGGCTAAAGTCTCCTCGGAATGACACATTGGAAGGAGAAGGTATTATGGCAAATGTAGCAGAGTATTTCGGCAGTCTTGTATTTGACGACAAGCTTATGAAGGAGCGTTTGGATCCTAAGATCTATAAGAAGCTCCGCAAGACGATCGACGAGGGCGAACAGCTCAGCATCGAGGTAGCTAACGCCGTAGCCGCCGCTATGAAGGAATGGGCGGTTGAAAAGGGCGCTACCCACTACACCCACTGGTTCCAGCCGCTGACAGGCATAACAGCCGAGAAGCATGACAGCTTCATTTCTCCATCTACCGACGGCAGAGTCATCATGGAGTTTTCCGGCAAAGAACTGATCAAAGGTGAACCCGACGCGTCCTCATTCCCCTCGGGCGGACTTCGCGCCACCTTCGAGGCCAGAGGTTATACCGCATGGGATCCCACATCTTACGCTTTTATCAAGAGCAAGACCCTGTGCATCCCCACAGCGTTCTGTTCCTACAGCTCAGACGCGCTGGATAAAAAGACTCCTCTCCTGCGCTCCATGCAGGCGCTGAATATCCAGGCTATGCGTATTCTTAAGCTCTTCGGCAACGATACCGTCAAGAGAGTCATCACCTCCGTCGGTCCCGAGCAGGAGTATTTCCTTGTACCCAAGGAGCTGTACGCAAAGCGCAAGGATCTAATATATACCGGACGCACACTGTTCGGCGCCCGTCCTCCCAAGGGACAGGAGCTTGACGATCATTATTTCGGCACCATAAAGCCTCGCGTACTGGCATATATGGAGGATCTCAACGACGAGCTGTGGAAGCTGGGCATCCTGGCTAAGACACAGCATAACGAGGTCGCTCCCGCTCAGCATGAGCTGGCTCCTATTTACACTACCACTAACGTTGCTACCGACCACAACCAGCTGACCATGGAGATCATGCAGAAGGTCGCCGAGCGTCACGGTCTGGTATGCCTGCTGCACGAAAAGCCCTTCCAGGGTGTGAACGGCTCGGGCAAGCACAACAACTGGTCTATCGGCACAGATACAGGCGTCAACCTGCTCTCACCCGGCGAGACCCCGTTCGAGAACGTGCAGTTCCTGCTGTTCTTAGTTGCTGTTATCAAGGCGGTCGACGAGTATCAGGATCTCTTGAGATTGTCTGTCGCGACAGCCGGTAACGATCACCGCTTAGGTGCGAACGAAGCTCCTCCGGCGGTCATCTCCATCTTCCTCGGCGATGAGCTCAGCGGCGTTCTGGACGCTATCGAGAACGAGACCGAGTACGAAGGCGCAAAGCAGAAGTACATGAAGCTGGGCGTTGACGTTCTGCCGCAGTTCCGTCGCGACACGACCGACCGTAACCGTACTTCGCCGTTCGCGTTCACAGGCAACAAGTTCGAGTTCCGTATGCTAGGTTCATCCAACTCTATCGCGTGCTGCAACATGATGCTCAACTCAGCGGTATCAGAATCCTTGAAGCAGTTCGCTGATGTTCTGGAGAATTCCGATGACTTCGAGAACGATGTTCATAATCTTATCCGCGATACCATCAAGGCGCACAAGCGTATAATCTTCAACGGTAACGGCTATGACGACGCATGGATCGAAGAGGCTGAAAAGCGCGGCTTGTCAAATCTCAAGACCACAGCCGACGCTATGCCTCACCTGCTGGATGAGAAGAACGTTGCCATGCTGACAGCTCATAAGGTATTCACCAAGGTCGAGCTGGAGAGCCGCATGGAGATCATGCTCGAGAATTATGTAAAGCAGGTCAATATCGAAGCACTCACCATGGTGGATATGACCGGCAAGCAGATCCTGCCGGCTATCGAGACCTATCTTGGTAAGCTGCTGACCAATATTTCGATGAAAAAAGCCCTGTCAGCTGATATCAGCTGCGCTTATGAGGCCGACAATATCGAAAAGCTCTCCGCCGCATGCGACGAGATGAGTACCAACGCCGGTATCCTCGATCGTCTGACAGAGCACCTGGCAAATATCGACGATATCGTTGAACAGGCTAACTTTGTCCGCGATGAGATCCTGCCGCAGATGGAAAAGCTCCGCGGTTATGCCGACGCATCCGAGGCGATCGTCGACGCCGAGATCTGGCCGCTGCCCACATACGGCGAGCTGCTGTTCGGTGTAAAATAAATAATCTGTTAATCAGTAAAACTCGTACAAAGGCGTACCCGGTATATGGGTACGCCTTTTTCTTTGATTCAGAAGTCATTGCGAAGGACTTTAGCCCTGTGGCGATCCCACAAACAGAGACTGCACAATTCTGTTTCATCAAATAGTATTTTCGACAAGGGGATTGCCGCGACGGGACGATGTCCCTACTCGCGATGACAGTATTATGGGGAGGTATATATATGACAGTAGAATTTTGGTTCCTGATAGGAGCAGCTTTGGTGTTCTGGATGCAAGCCGGCTTCGCAATGGTAGAAGCAGGCTTCACACGCGCCAAGAATGCCGGCAACATCATCATGAAGAACCTGATGGACTTCTGTATCGGTACAGTCGTATTCGCTCTGCTAGGCTACACGCTGATGATGGGTGAAGACGCGCTGTTCGGACTGATCGGTATGCCTAACATGGATCTGTTCGGACATTTCAAGGAGTTCATCGCTTCTCCCGGTAACGGCGATTTTACCGCCGCTTCCACATTCGTATTCAACCTCGTGTTCTGCGCTACCACCGCTACGATCGTATCCGGCGCTATGGCAGAACGCACCAAGTTCAGTGCGTACTGCGTATATTCTGCAGTGATCTCGCTGTTCATTTATCCGATCGAAGCTCACTGGATCTGGGGCGGCGGCTGGCTCAGTCAGCTCGGATTCCATGATTATGCAGGTTCCTGCGCTATCCACATGGTAGGCGGTATAGCCGCGCTGATCGGCGCGATCATCCTCGGACCCCGTATCGGTAAGTATGAGCGCGATGAAAAGGGCAAGGTCGTCAAGGTCAATGCTATCCCCGGTCACAACATCGTTATCGGCGCTCTGGGCGTGTTTATCCTGTGGCTGGGCTGGTACGGCTTCAACGGAGCAGCTGCCACCACGCCTTCGGAACTCGCGTCTATCTTCCTGACTACAACTATCGCTCCTGCAGTCGCCACGTGTGTGACAATGGCCTTTACTTGGATCAAGAACGGTAAGCCCGACGTATCCATGTGCCTGAACGCTTCTCTCGCAGGTCTGGTCGGTGTCACAGCCGGATGTGACGCGCTTGACGTTATCGGCGCGGCCGTTGTAGGTATCGTATCCGGTATTATCGTCGTAGTGGTCGTAGAGGTGCTCGATATGAAGTTCCATGTCGACGATCCTGTCGGCGCGGTCGGCGTGCATATGGCTAACGGTATATGGGGCACGATCGCGGTAGGTCTGCTAGCGAACCCCGACGCTCCTGCCGGACTCTCAGGTCTGGTCTATACAGGCAACTTCACACAACTCGGATTACAGCTCTTAGGATTCGCTTCAGTTGCCGCCTACGCGGCAATCATGATGATCATCACCTTTACGATCATCAAGAAGACTATCGGTATCCGCGCCTCTGTTGAGGATGAATTAGCAGGTCTTGATAAGACCGAGCACGGTCTGCCGTCGGCATACGCGGGCTTTGCTTCTGTGCCGGAGCATTACGGCGACTACGGCGATGAAGTTACTGTCGTTACCGGCAGCACACCCGTGGCCGAAGCAGTCGAGGTCAAGGCGGTGCCCTCATTCGGCGAGAAGAATAACAAGTTCACCAAGATCGAGATCATCTGTAAAGAGGCAAGATTCGAAAAGCTCAAGAGAGCTATGGCTAAGCTCGGTATCACCGGCATGACGGTGACTCATGTCATGGGTTACGGCGCGCAGAAGGGTAAGCCCGAATACTACCGCGGCGTACCTGTCGAGTCGAACCTGCTGCCTAAGCTTCAGGTCGAGATGGTCGTCTCCGCAATACCCGTCAGCGACGTTGTAGAGACCGCTAAGAAGGTGCTCTACACCGGTCATATCGGCGACGGCAAGATATTCATCTATGATGTAGAGAACGTCATCAAGGTCCGCACCGGTGAAGAAGGCTATGACGCCTTACAGGATGTAGAATAACATGGTTTACGGGAGCCTGTTTTAGTTTCCTTCATGTGTATTATGACCCTCACTACAGTAAGTTGCCCAAAACAGCTCCCATAGATCCGGACCCCGTCTTTGACGGGGTCTGTTTTTGTCCGTGTGAAGTTTAATGTCGGGCAAAATATAACATACGCTTATCAAAAGCGTAAAAAGCTTGAAGAATCGCATAATAAAGTCATTTTAGCCATTACTTGACAGATCGGCGAGATTTGTGCATATTGAATAAACAGCGGCAATGAATTTTGAAACATATGTTAATTGCTGTCGCTGTATGATTATAGTATAATCAACGTGTATATGTGGTCACTATATGTGATCGGTTATAGTCAAGCAGCAGGTGAAGGATTTGTCTAGGATCAGTCCGCAACTCAAATACAGGCAACTTCTCCTACGACCGACGTCACCGTCATTTCCGGTAGCAGTGAGTCATCCGATGCGAGCGACACAAAGACCGATCAGCAGGACTCCGGCTCAGCTGGAAACGCCTTATCCTATAGGCTCGCAGTTTGACGAGACGACCGAAACAGCTACAGAACAGCCGACCGAGGCGCCTACACAGTTCCCGACGGACGAAGAAGGCTGGGGACACGATATTTTTAAACCCTGATATAGGATAATACGATTTTTCGGAGAGGAGGAGTGTCATATGAGATCTGTATATGAACGCGAAAACTTGATATTTACAGAGTTTGACACTGAAGATGTGATCGTCACATTCGGAGAAACTCCTACCGAAGCCGAAGCTACGGTTTTGCTGACAAGAGTAGATAACTCTTACGAAGATCACGGTACTTTTGAGATAGCGTCGCTGGGTTCTTGGTTTTAGCGCTTTCAAAAAGGGCGGACGAATTGTGCCGTCCTATTTTTGATGATCCTGCGGCGTTTGTGATGCACGCAAACGCCGCTTTTGTGTTTTTTGGAGAGCATTATGGATGAGAGATTTGAGCTCACGCCGATAAGCTCGTTGTTCATCTTCGCTTTGTTGGTGATATTTCTGCTCAAGCTGCGTATGATCGGACAGGTCATAGAGTATTGGGATCTTTCAAAGGTGCATACTATCCTGTACGGCGTCGCGTATTTTATGACGCTTTTCGCGCTGTTGTGTCTGTTCATCTATTACGCCTTTATCAGCAATACTTTTCCGCTTTATCCCAGAACATCTGTTGTTGTGCCGCTGCTTGCCATGTTGCTTTTCGCGGGCAGCTTAGCGGTGGATGCGGTACTTTTCTTTGTATACCATATCAGTTTAGAAGCCAATACTCTCAGAACATTGGTGATGCGTCCCGTGTTTTATCTGGGATTCATTGGATTGTCTATCTATATTCTGTTACCGACTAAGAATAAAAACGTCGCTGATCCGAAGACGCGATCTGATAATAATAAGGAGAATAAAAATGAAGCTTAACGAAGATTTTGTGGTTCATAAGATAAGTGATGAGACCATGCTGATTCCCACCGCTGCGGCCCCATTCCACGGTCTGGGAGAGGGTAACAAAACGGTCGGGTTCATTCTGGATTGCCTGGCTGAGGATACTACAGAGGAAAAGATAGTAGACGCTCTCGCCGAAAAGTTCGTCGGGGATCGCGCAGAAATGGCTGAGGATGTTCACTCGGTCATCGCTAAGCTCAGAGCTATCGGCGCGATAGTTGAATAAAGCTATGTCTGAGGATATCATCCGCAGACGGTTCAAAAGGTTTGTATGATATGGATAATGATTCCAAAACCGCGCAAACGCTGTTATATTTGCTCTCATGCGCGGTAAATGCTGAAGAATGTAAGTTGAAGCCCGACGAAATCGATTTTGACGGGCTTTATTCGCTTGCGGCTAAACACGGATTATCCTCTGTGGTCGCATTCGCTCTGGAAAGCGCCGGCATCAGCGAGCGACGTTTTGTACAGGCAAAGTTAAAAACTAAGCGCAGGCTCGGACTGCTCGATATCGAACGCGAAAATATCTATAAAAAAATGAGTGAAGCCGGCATCTGGTATGCGCCGCTCAAAGGGATCGTGTTAAAGGATTTTTATCCCAGATATGGTATGCGCGAGATGACCGATAACGATATCCTCTGTGACGGTTCAAAAATGCCGGAGATCAAAGAGATAATGGAGTCTCTGGGCTTTACCTGCGAGCACTACGGCGCATGGCATCACGATACCTATAACAAGCCTCCAGCTATCGTGTTCGAAATGCACCACAGCCTTTTTTTGACGGGCGATATGCCGTTATTCGACAGCTATTTTGCCGATGCTTTCGACAGACTTGCGCACAAAGAAGGCTGCGAATATGCTTTCAGCGACGAGGATTTTTATATTTATATCCTTGCGCATGAGTATAAGCACTTTTCGCATAACGGTACGGGACTGCGATCCCTGCTGGATCTTTATGTTTATCTTAATACGCACCCTAAACTCGACTTCGATTATATCGGGCGTGAACTCGAAAAGCTGAGTTTGTCGGATTTTGAACGGCAAAGCCGAGATGTGGTCAAAAAGCTGTTCAGTTTACAGCAGCTCAGTGAAGAGGATGCTGAGTTCCTGTCGCTGTTTTTGGGTTCTTCACTTTATGGTTCCGCGAGTCAGGGCACATATAATTTTTTGACACAGCAGCTTGACGGCAAGGATACTAAGAGCGCTAAGATAAAATACTTTTTTGACAGAATATTTGTACACGGTGAAGCTCTCGAAAGGCACTACCCTTTCTTCGCTGAACACAAGTGGCTTCTCCCGGCATTATATGTTTATCGTCCGATTAAGACCCTGTTTACTAACCCTAAGAGCATTACCAGAGAAACAAAGAGTATAGTGAAATATGAATCGCCTAAAAACAGGTGGTAATATCGAATGCACACGGGCATAGTGTTTTAGAAAAATTGTTCTGAAACAATTATTATGGAGGAAATAATCATGAAAACTATCGCAAAAGCATCAGCTGTCATCATGGTACTCGCTATTCTGCTATCTCTGGCTGCATGCGGCGGCGCAAAGGAAGAAGCAGCTGACACCGCCAACGCATCCCCTCTGGTAGGCACATGGTCGAACAGTGAGTACGGAACCGCCTATACCTTTAACGCGGACGGCAGCGGCGTTCTCACCGGTGATGTTACAGGCAGCGGATATACCATGGAGTTCACCTATGAGGATAAGGGTACATATGTAGATATCGACTATAACGTTGCGACAAAAGTCCAGAGTATCGATTACTCTATCAGCGGCGATACGCTCACCCTCGCCGGTATCGAGTATAAAAAATGATCAGATCAAATCGATAAGAAGGCATAATATCTTTCTTATTGGAACGCAACAAATAATGTGGTATATTATGTCGTAGAGCATATCTGTACATACACCAACATCTTAAGGCAGGGAGTTCGCTGATATATTCGTGATCGTTCTGCTTTTTGTTTTTTCGCATACACCCGGAGGTCAAGATGATGGATCGTAGATCATTATGTCGATTGAGGAGGATCACAGCGATCATGCTGTGCATCATGATGCTAGCCACCCTTGCCGTGCCGATACCTGCCGTCGCTAAAAGTGAGCCGAAGATCGTTCGCGTCGGATGGTACGAATCATCGTTCAACAGTACTGATGAATACGGCCGCAAGTCCGGCTACGCCTATGAGTATCAGCTGAAGATAGCGGCATATTCAGGCTGGGAGTATACCTATGTAAAGGGCAGCTGGCCGGAACTGATGGATATGCTCAAAGATGGCAAGATCGATATGCTCAGCGATGTTTCCTATACCGAGGAGCGTTCACATGAGATGCTGTTTCCCGATCTTCCTATGGGCACGGAGGAGTACTGCATCTTTGTCTCTCCCAAGAACAGCGAGATCACTGCAGACGACTATTCCACGCTCAGCGGCAAGCGCATCGGCGTGAACAAGGGCAGTATCCAGAGAGAGTTATATCAGAGCTGGGCAAAGCGTAACGATATCAATGCCCTGCTTGTGGAACTTACGGTCGACGAAGATGAAGCAATAGATAAGCTGAATGCCGGCGCACTGGATGCTTATATCACGGTGAATGCTTTTGGAGATCCCAAAAAACTGGTTCCGGTATGCAAGATCGGATCGGCTGACTTCTACTTCGCGGTCAACAACGATCGTCCCGATCTGCTCAGCGATCTGAACGCCGCAATGAACCGTATACAGGGTGAGAACCCTTATTACAACCAGAGAATGTTTGAAAAGCACGTCCAGAGGTTCGGCACAAACGCCTATCTCTCATCCTCGGAGGAGGCATGGCTGGAGTCACACGGTACTATCCGAGTGGGTTATCAGGACAACTATCTTGCCTTCTGCGCGAAGGATAAGGACACCGGCGAGCTGACCGGCGCGCTCAAGGACTATCTTGAATGCGCCGCCGATTGTATCTCAGACGCGCATCTGGATTTTGAGACTACAGCGTATCCGACGATCTATGACGCTTTCAAGGCTCTTGAGAGAGGAGAAGTCGACTGTGTGTTCCCGGTCAACCTGAGTGTTTATGACGGCGAGGAACACGGATTTTTGCTGTCGCCGTCGCTGGTTCGCACTGACGTCTACGCGGTGGTGCGCTCAAACGAAAAGACTTCATTTAACAGCAAGGAACATATAGTCGTTGCCGTAAACGAGGGCAATCCGAACTACACCGCATTCCTAAAGGAGAACTTTCCCGAGTGGAGAGTGGTAACCTATCCGACCACGGATGACTGCCTCAAGGCTGTATACGAAGGTATAGCCGACTGCGTGCTCATCAGCAGTTTTCGCTATAACAATCTTTCCAAACTGTGCGGCAAATATCGCCTGACTACTTTCGCTACCGGAGTAGGAATAGACTACTGCTTCGCGGTAAACAGCGGCAACACAGAGCTGTATTCGATTCTGTCCAGGACCGCAGGTCTTGTGCCCGGATCGACTGTCAACGCGGCTCTCGCATATTATATCGCTGAGGACTCAAATGTCACGCTCCTTGACCTGATAAAAGATAATCTGGTTATTGTCCTGATAGTGACATCTGTATTGGTGCTGGCCATACTTTACCAGCTGGTGCGCAGCCACCGTTCTGTGAAGAAGGCAAAAAAGCTGATCTCCGCTACGGAGACCGACTCTCTGACAGGTCTTTACAACCGCGACTATTTCTTCCAGTATGCAGACCGTATGTATCAAGAAAGTCCCGACGCACCCAAGGACGCGATCGTGCTGAACATCGAGCAGTTCCACACCATCAACGCGCTCAACGGAAGAGAATTCGGAGACAGAGTCCTGCGTGCTTTGGGCAGCGAGATCCATACTGTCGCAGAAGAGTTCGGCGGCATAGGCGGCAGATCGGGAGCGGACAGCTTTGATATCTACTGCAGGCATATAGAGGATTATCAGGCAGTTTTCGAACGGCTGCAAAACAAGCTGGATACCATATCGTCAAACGCCAGCATCCGCTTGCGCATGGGTGTGATGCCTTGGCAGTCTAAGATAGAACCCATCCATCTCTTTGACAGAGCCGGAACAGCTTGTAATATGGCGCGCGGACACTATAAAGAGCACCTGATCATATTCGACGAGAAGGTCCGTGAACAGGAACTCACAAATCAAAAACTGCTCAACGACCTCAGACGCGCTCTTGATGAACACGAATTCGTGGTATTCTATCAGCCGAAGTTCGATATACGTAAAGACAAACCTGTGCTCGTCGGCGCAGAAGCGCTGATCAGATGGCAGCATCCTGAACTGGGGCTGATCACTCCGGACAAGTTCATTCCGTTATTTGAGCGCAACGGCAAGATCACAGAAGTGGACAAATACATCTGGACTCGCGCTGCAGAGCAGGTAGCAGCCTGGAAACTGTGGTACGGCATAACTCTACCCGTATCGGTTAACCTGTCGCGCGTTGACGTCTTTGACTCCTGCCTTGAGTGTGTACTCGATGAGATCCTTGCCAAGACCGGTCTGGATCACGACGCGCTGAAGCTCGAGATCACAGAGTCCGCTTATACCGAGAATGCCGAACAGCTCCTCCACGTCACTAAGAGCCTGCACCGCAAGGGCTACACCATCGAGATGGATGATTTTGGTACCGGATATTCCTCGCTGAATATGCTGTCTTTGATGCCGGTCGACGTGCTGAAGATGGACAGGGCTTTTGTTATGAATATTGACAACAATGAGAAGGAGTTTCAGATGGCCTCCCTGATCCTCGGCATCGCGAAGAATCTGGACATACCGGTCATCGCCGAAGGCGTAGAGACCGAGGCGCAGCTGAAGCTGCTCAAAGACTTGGGATGCGCATATGTTCAGGGATATTATTTCTCTCAGCCTCTGCATCCGTCGGAGTTCGAGGCAAAATTCCTGGATATATGACCGTGACAGCACCATGTACAACTTGATCGAGGTGATAAGATAATGCGCTCGCTGCGAACAAGAATAACATTAATGACAGTATTGATCCTGGTCGTTACCGTGATCGTCCTGTCTGTCCTCGGCGTATTCTTCATACGGAACAATGAAAACCGAAAATCCGAACAGATCCTTCTTCTGCTGTGCGAGACCGGAGAGCAGAACCTGGACTACTATTTCAACAGTACGCAGAAATCTGTAGGTAAAGTATCCGCCTTCGCGGAGGCGGACATCAACGGATTCGGCGATGAAGAGTTCGCGGCTCATGTTGATCGTGTCAGAAAATACTTTGACGAGATCGCCAACAAGACGAACGGCGTGCTGACATACTACTACCGCATCGATCCATCTGTGTCGGATAAAGTCAAGGGCTTCTGGTACACAGACCTCTACGGCGAGGGATTTGTGGAACACGAGGTGACCGATATCACACAATACGATACATCCGATACGTCTCAGCTGGTCTGGTTCACCGTCCCTAAAAATGAAGGACAGTCCATATGGCTGCCGCCGTATATCACGGACAATCTGGATAAGCGAGTTATCTCCTACAATACACCTGTCTACTATAAGGGACAGTTCGTGGGCGTTGTGGGTATAGAGATAGATTATTCTACGATGGCTGAGCAGGTCGACAGTATCAAGCTGTTCAACAACGGCTACGCGTTCCTCAGTGATGCTACAGGCAGCCTGTTCTATCATCCCCGTATTGACGTTACTCAGCTGACAGAGGGTAACATGCCAAAGGTGCCTGAGGGCGCTCTCAGTGAAAGCACCTTTATTCGTTACAGCTTTGACGGCGTCGAGAAGATAGGCGCATGGCTGCCGCTGAGCAACGGTATGCGCATGAACGTGATCGCACCTGTATCCGAGACCGAGGGCGACTGGCAGAGCCTTGTATGGAATATCGCGGCAGCCGCAATATTGGTTATTCTGGCGGCGAGCGTGTTCACGATGTTCTATACCAAGCGCATCGTCAAACCTCTCGAACAGCTCACCCATGCCGCCGCACAGGTGGACAGAGGCAACTTTGAGTTCACGCTTGATTATGACGGGAACGACGAGGTCGGCAAGCTCACCGGAACCTTCAAGCTGCTGACCGATCATATGAAAGAGAACATCAATGACCTGAACAAGAGGGTATATGTCGACGCATTGACCAAGGTCAAGAACAAGGGAGCCTTCTTTGCCGATCTGGACGAGCTGCAGATCCAAACCGACAAGGACGGCTCACAGATGCAATTCGCTATCGGCGTATTTGACTGCGATGATCTTAAGAGCATCAATGATAGATTCGGTCACGACCGTGGCGACGAGTATCTCAAGGCCGCCTGCAAAGTGATATGCCGGGTGTTCCGCCACAGTCCGGTCTACAGGATCGGCGGAGACGAGTTCTCTGTCATTCTGCAAAACGAAGATTATCAGAATCGGGAGGCTCTACTCAAACAGTTCGATGAAGAAGTGAACCGGATCAACTCCACAGCTGCCAACCGCTGGGAGGAGGTAAATGTCTCCGTTGGCATAGCGGTCTATGACCTGCAGAACGACAGCGCTGTGGTAGATGTAATGCGCCGTGCCGATAAGATCATGTACGAGAACAAGCGTATCCGCAAGAATATGTAACACAACTGTATATCAAACATTCAGTATGGCGCTTAAGAAGTCATAAACCAAAGAGTCAACTGAATTATATATAGAGGAGTTTTATATGTCTGTATTAGAAAAAGCAATGATTGGCGTTCAAGTACCAATCGTAGATAAAAGACTAATGGATAAGATATAATTTGTAACAACTTGCATTATCCCAACCAATATATGTGAGCTGTTTACAAGAGCAATTAATGCAATTGCAGATCAATTAAATGAAGAGGGAATAATGCCTGAACGTGTTCCCTCAATAACGTGTATTTTTACTGAAAGCGATACTTTTGGTATAAGATTTGATGATAATCAGGAATCAGTTTGTATGACATTGTGCGTGTATCGCTTAGATAGAATTCTTGTACGTGAAGAAATAAAGCAGTTAGTGATTATTGTTGAAGAATTGGCACATATTATTTGGAACATCAAAAATGAATATAAAATCTGTTTCAAAGTTCACGGTATTATTAGACGTATAATTCCCGACATCAGTATTACTGATTTATATAACATGCAAGTTGCTGAACAATACAAGGAATAGCTTTCGTATCAAAAGGGCTTATGCAAATGGCATTTAGTCTACATAAAACAAAAAGCCAGAGAACACAATTGCTCTCTGGCTAATCTTTTGCTTACAACCACATCGTTATGGCGAACCCTCCGATAAAATAGAAAGGGTTTGTGTAAGACTTACTTGGCAGGGGCAGAAGGACTTGAACCCTCGGCACGTGGTTTTGGAGACCACTGCTCTACCAACTGAGCTATACCCCTAAATATTGAGTTGTACGATCGGGCGTCGCGCGCATGTGCGGCGCTCCTTTTCGTGCGAGAATTAGTATAGCATCTCACCCTCGAAATGTCAAGATAAATTTGATAAATGTGTTACTTTTCCCGGGTCGATTCTACATCATTTTGACTCGCTTTTCTACATTTTGCAAAAAGGAGTGCTTTTCAAGGCGATTCAAAGGGATTTGTTTCTTTCTGCTGTCATTTCAAAGGCTTTTCTAAATGCGGCTAAACTGCGGCTGAGCGCGTATCTCGTATGTGCAGAATGACTAAAAGAAATCATGGAAATTTGGATTGCATGATAGTTGGCAATATGTTAGAAAAAGGGTGCGACGTAATTAAACATTTTTCACTTAGCGATGATAAGCAGGCAGCGGCTTACTTCCTGATGTTGAACACCGGCTTAAGAAGGGGAGAGATGTTTGTTTGATTAATAAGGACATTGATTTTGAGAACCGTGTCCTTCATGTGAAAAGATCGGTCAAAGAATTTTTTCGCAGGAACGGTATGGATATCGGGATCGGTCAGGAAACCCAGGTTGGCCCGCCGAAAAGCAGGACAAGCGTGAGGGATATCCCGCTGAACGACACTGCGATCGAGATGATCCGTCTGCTCCGGGAAGAGATATATCTCGGAGAGGAGTCTCCGCTGATACCGGATAAAAACGGCGACTTTACCAAGCCGATGAATCTGTACAGAAGATTTGAACGGCTGATGAAAGAGGCAGGTATAGAAAAGGATAAATTCAAGGGTCTTCACGCGCTCAGACATACGTTTGCCACCGCGCTGATCAACAGCACCAAGCAGGAAAACGGTTCAGTCAAATGCGTTCCCATTAAAGCTGTCGCGAATATCCTTGGTCATACCACTACCGAGATCACCGAGCTATATTATGTTAAGAGGGATAGCACAAGTCTCGCGGGAATGACAGACGAGTTCAATCTGTAAATGATTGTTGACAATCCGGTAAAATAGGTTAAAGAATAATACGTCATCAAACGTTTCTCGTTTAGTATTGGAGGTTTTTCTTTTTCACAGCTTTTTTTCCATCAAGGATAGACACCGGGGCTTTTCTCACGCCTTGAAAGCACCAAACAAACTGCTCCGTCGCTGTAGCGACGGAGCAGTTTGTTTTATCCGATAGGTTTTCCGATATTTTGATTAGTTTTCAACTCCGCGATATATCTCTGGATCGCGGTAGCGTCCATAATTGATATATAGCCATCGTTATCTGTATCACAGACAGACATCTCATAGTCAGACAGCGGTGATCCGTCGAAGGGCATTCCGTTCATATTAGCCAATTCTGCAAGATTTCTCTGGATACGGGTGGAATCCATGATGCTGATATAATCATCTCCGTCAGCATCGCCGAGCAGTACGTTACATGATTTGCCGACATTGAAAGTAAACAGCGTGGTTGTGCTGTCAAGGTAGCCGTCTCTGACGGCGTACGCTATCAAGGTCATATTACTGTTCAGGGTGATCGGTTTTGTGTACAACTTTCTGGCAGGATTATTCGGCTGGCACGGACAGCTGAGATCAAGCGTATAATAGATCTTCGCTTCAGGATCGGGACAAGTCAAAGCGAACTTTGTTCCTTTAATGAATGTCCTGCCGGAAGGGATCGAAGCCTCCACCTTTCCTACCTGCTTCGGAGCTTCATCCAGACTCGTCTTAACAACAGTCGTACCGGTGACGTCCGTACCCTCTACGCGGTAGCTGATAAATGTCTCACCGGGCAGCAAAGCTCTCAACGTAAAGGTAGCCGATCCGTTGCTGTCGGTAACGACAGACGTCTTATCACACGAGACCAGTGACGGATTGTCGACTGTGATAATGATTTTCTTACCGGATACCGTACCGCCGTCAGACAGTGTCAAAGCGGACATGGCAACGGGCTTACCGTAATATACGGTCTGTTCTTCCTTGACGGTCAGCGAGTCAACTCTCTCCTCAACACGAAGATCAGAGGAATATACCGCGTTCATACCATTGCCGGCATAATCGCGTCCACCGCTGATACGAACCTTAACCGCATCGCCGGGAGCGATCTCTTTATCAAGGTTATATCTGAATCTCGATGCAAAGATTTGCTTATTATTCGCAAATCCCTGCTCTGCATTAACAGGTGTAAGCGTGCCGTTGACAGTCTTACCGTTAACGATAACGGTTATTTCTCCGTTATCAAACGACGTGGGCTTCATATAATGACTGAACAAGAATTCAATTGAATCCGTATATGCGATACAGCTTTCGACATACGGAGCCTCCGTGGAGTTCATGGCGACATTTACCTCCAGTTGAGGCGGAGGAACGGGAAGCCACTCGCTGAATGTAGTTACATACCCGGGCTTTTCATATTTCACCTGCCAGTAGCCCTCGGGGACGAACCACTCGTATTTACCCATAGAATCGGTTTGCAGAGGATTCATCTGATCATATTCCTCAGCGTCCCAGATCACGGCGTCGCTGCCGTCTTCATTAGGGCTGTAATAGATCGTTACAGTGACGCCCTCCAGTCGGTTACTTTCAACCGCTTCGCAAACATAGCCGGATGGATCTACTATGCCATTTGGTTTCCAGTGAGGCGAAAGGGTACGGAAGTCATCTCGTGAATAATCAGGATCATCGGGATTGCATTTATGAGAGTTCATGTAAGAGATCGTTGCGTCTATATCGGAATCGATGTCAGAAAGGCGCTGCTCCATCTGACCCTGAATATCGAGCGAATCGACCAACGAATCCGTAAAGGTCGTTGCTGCCGTAACAGTGATCGTCCCCAACGGACCCATGGGCGTGAACAACGATGCGCCTGATACAACTGTGGTAGCTGCTTTATAACCGGTATAAAAATACTGTTGATGAAGATTGTTTTCTGCCTTCGATAAATCGGATGATAGTCTGCTGAGATACGACTTATCCGTTGTGCACTTTCTCGAGTTCATCGCCTGTTTCAGTCTTTCGCTTTCTGCCTTAAGATTATTAAGCCTGCTTCTGAAATCTAATGAATCTCCTAACGCTTTACCTGTCTCAACCGCACCGAAAACAGTAGATGCTGCACCGGTAGCATTTCCGTATTTACTGGCAACGTTGGCCACTTTTTCCAGCCTGAGGAGATGGCCGGTTTCTCCTACTGATCTGGCGACTTTAGAACCGGCTTCAGCAAATCCCTGAGTAAATGAGAAGAAGGAATCAGCCATTCCGGTAAATGTTGAAGCGCCGTTGAAAGCATTTCCCCAACCGAAGCCGGTAGAAGCAATGTCACTGTTCCCTGTCGTGGAGACAGAGTTTACGAAGGATATCTCAAAGCATTCTTTCGTCGTCAGGTTGACCGAGACAGATCGATCTTCTGTTTCTAACATGAACAAGGATGCGCCGTTACTCGGGGACGAAATCTCCATATAGCCTTTGCTGATCAAGCTGTCTCTCTTAAGAGAATTATCCTTCCACTGTCTGATAGAAATCGTTGATCCGGATTTCAGGTCCTTGATCGTTGTTTTTCCATTAGAAGTCTCTTTTACCTCAAACGGCATTTGCACCTGATTGGATACACTTCGCAGCTCATTCATCAGCTCTTCCGCTTTCGCGGCGTCCTCAGGCGAGGCGGTTGTTAACCACTTTTTGTACTCCTCGATTGCCGAGTTGTATTCTTTAACTGCGGCATCTAAGTCAGCGGTTGCTTCTTTCAGATCCACCGAGCTTTCAGTGTCTCGTTGATAGTCCTCGTCGTAAGTGACTCCCAACTCCGCTGGGAAACCGATGCTCGTATACTTATATGATCCGGAATAGCTGTTGGTGCTGCCGACGCGAGTCATCGGGATCCTGGTTCTTTCGCCGCGAGAGTTGATGGAGATCAGCGCAACATTACGCAGGTTGTCGGCATTACCGGCGAAATTGAGCGTATAGGTAATATTGTCATATACTCCGGGCCAATAGTAGTACGATGTACTGTATTTACCGTCGCTGCCGTAAAGCTTTACGCTGCTCCCGTAGTGACCGTTCGGGCTCATATAAATGCTTTCTACAGCGGTTCGCCCACGATTATACTCTACCATATAATCCGAAGAACGGTAGGTGAATTTATCGGAAAGCACCTCTAAATAGATTGTGTGATAACTCAGATTATAAGACGAATCGATTTTTGCCGACACTTGGAACGTACCCGCCTTAGATGATTTGACTTCTGCGTAACGTATACCGTCAACAAATACAGATATCTGAGCGTTCGAATCAACAGAGCCGGTAATGTTGACATTGCCGTCGATTGTAATGGACGGAACATAGAATTCATTTTTAGGAGCAACAATCTCTGTACCTATTGGCTGATTGATCTCTACTCCGTTGAATATACCTATGAGCTTAGCCGATACGGAATAAGAATCGGCAAGACCGGTGCACTTAGCTGAGGTACTGATCTTACCTGAGAATGCTGTCACCGGTACGGTCATACTCTTTTCTTTAATGACGGCATTCTGTGACTTTTTGTTATCGATCATCACAACGGAATGAAGTGACAGCCCATTGCTTACATCCAGCACGATCTTAACAGGTATGAAGCTTTCTCTGTACTTATCATCGACGTCATAGTTCAGTACGATGGTGTTATAATTATTGATCTTGATGTTTGAGGGATTGAGCCGCAGATAGGTCTCGTTTGGATCCATATATAATCCCATATTGTTGGAGGTCGGTATCGCTGCATAAAGCTGATTTATCTCAAGAGGCTTTACGCTGACTGTTTTAGCGATATAATCCTTTTCTGCAGTCAGCCCGTAAGAGCAGAAATTGTTGTATGTCGCGACATGATACAGTGTGGGCTGATAACTCATCAGCACGACTGTATATGTTCCCTCTTTAAGGTGATCTGTATAGCAATCATAGCTAAACCTTTTACTGGTCACAAAACTACCGTCTTCACCGAAGATCAGAACCATCAGAGATTCTCCGGAAGAGAGATCGGAGATGTCGATCACGCCGTTCTCCATTAGGTTTACGGTAAACGCCTCCGTATCGTTGGAGTATACTACCTCTGTGGTGCTCTCTGCATAATAATTATCCTGATCCTTTACGGTGATCTTCAGCCGATCGTTCTTATTCACCGCGCTGAAGGGAATAGTAATAACACTGTTTTCGACATTGAAAGCAGTTACAGCGGACTTTTTCGTTTCGTTGTAGATTACATATTGCAGCTCGTCGGTATCGGGACGCTTGGATGAAACCGACTGTGACTCATCCGAGAAACGATACTCAAATTTTGGGATCAGCTTCAATCCCTCGTTTGGCTTAAGGGTCAATTCAGCTGCCGTGTGATCTGCGTCAGGCACTCCGGTCCATGTATCCGGTAGATAGAACGCTGCGGAGACTCGTACAGATGTATCGGACGCTCTCAGCTCGGTTCTGACCCGTCCGTTCTTATCGGTGCGATAGCTCTTGGAATCGTTCTGAAGATCGGACAGCTGTTGGATGATGCTGACGTCGGCGTTCTCATAAGGCTTACCGTCAGAAGTAAGTACTGTAACGGTAAAGGGATACTTCTTTGCCTTTTTGATAACGATCTTGGTAGTGTCAGTACGGGAAACGGTCAATGATACAGGACTCGGCTGCTCATAATCCTCAACCAAACTCTCGCCGATTTTTACCGAACATTTTACAGAGTCTCCTGCCTTAAGATCCCGAACAGTGTTTTCGCTTGAATCCACGATATCGGATCCGTTAACATACCACGCAACTGTATAGTTGGTCAGCGCCTTGTCCGCTTCATCTACGACACGAACGGTATGCTGAAACATTTTGTCGGTGTGGAAATCGACCGTGATATCGGTGACGCCCTCGCTGAACGATACATTTTTTGTGCCGAGGACTCTGCCGACTGCGTTCTGCAAGGCCACGGTATAACGCTCTTTTGGATTGATCCTGGAAAAGACAGCTTCACCGCTGCGGACGGTTCTGGATAACGAAGATCCGGAAAACGGCTTCAGACAGACGATGTATTCATTGAAGCTGCTGCCAGTTTTGACTGTGATCTTACCCTGATACACCCAGTCGATATCCTGGAAGTTGATACCGTTGGCTGCCATATATTCTGCCGTGTATCCGGTAGGCTCGCAGTATACCACCAGCTCGCTGCTGTGTTTTCCGAACAGGTTATTTCCGATCTGCTTTGGATCGGCATAATCTATGTATGATTTGAGATTGGTACAGTCGGAAAAAGCGCGGTTTCCTATCGAGGTCACACCGCTCGGAATAGTGATCTCAGTCAGAGAAGAACAACCCACAAAGGCGCTCTCGCCGATCGTCTTCAACGATGACGGCAAATCGATAGCATTAAGTGCAGTATAATAAAAGGCGCAATATTCGATTGTCTTGACAGTATCCGGTACTACGACCTCCTTGAGCATATTGCAAGAATAGAATGAGCCGTCGGGAATCGTCTCCATATTTCCGCCCAGAACGATACTTGTCAGAGATCGACAAGTAGAGAATACGCGCTTACCTTTCAGGAACACTCCGTCTAGCGCCGATGAATCTTTTAGCTTTTCACAGTTACTGAAAGCAAATTCATCCAAAGATGCTAAGTTTCCGCTTCCCGTAATCTCCGTCATATTGCCGTCGTTGTAGAAGGCGTATGTTCCGACATTAACGTCCTTTGCGCTTATCTTTAACGAACATAAGGAACCGCAACTGTAAAAGGCGCGCGCGCCGATAGAAGTGACTCCGGTGCCGATGCTGACGTTCTCCAAAGCGGAACAACCTGCGAAAGCCTTTCCGCCTATCGTCTTTACAGAATTCGGTATCACGAGATTCTTGATGCTTTTACATCCGACAAAAGCAATATACTTTATACTGGTGATCGAATCCGGGATCGTAAGATCGGTCAACAGCTTGCCGTTCAGATACAGATCTGCTCCGTTATGCAACGGATTGGATGTGTTCTCCCAGTTCTGGTATTCGATAAAAGTGATGCGACACCATGCCTCGATACTCTTGATATCCACTCTTTCTATCCTGGGAGAAAAGGCGCCGTTTCCGATCTCCTCAAGTGTAGAGGGAATGGTGACTCTCTTTAAAGAGCTGCAGGCGTGGAAAACTGAGCCTGATATCGTTTTTAACCCCTCATTGAGAACGACATCTGTCAGTTCTTTACAGCTGTAAAAAGCATCGCCGCCTATCGTTTCGACATTTTTCCCCGATTTGAAATAAGTGATGCCGCTGTAATTAAAGGCGCCGCTGCCGATCTCTGTAACACTGTCGGGGATCGAAACACTGCTCAATTGGCTGCATGATGAAAAGGAACAGTTACCGACAGTGGTGATTCCTTCGTTGATCGTCACAGATTTGATCTCAGCGGAACGGTAAAAAGGCGAATGAAATACATTCCACGAAGTATTGGTATTATATGACGGCATAGGACCGGTTCCGCTCAGGACAAGGCTACCGGTCGCGCGGTCGAATTGCCATGTGATGTTATCTCCGCATTTTCCGGACTCGGCAAGTTCTCCATCTCCTGACGGCGCAATATCCTTGGCATCGTCATCTTCTATGATTTGAGTCTCTGCCGGCGATCCAGTCGGCTCAGCCGAATCCGGATCGAATACGCCTATTGTATCGACCTCAGGTGCTTGAGTTTTCTCATCAACTTCGGGTTCCGAGGCGATATCTTCCGCAGCAAATACGGTTAGTGTGTTGAGTGGAACAATCGTTATCAACATCAAAACAACAATCAGAATCGCAATTCCTTTTTTAATCATAACCAATCCTCCTGATACAGTAATCCATCTTTTCTTTCCTGAAAATATAGATAATATGCGTATATATTCTATCATATACCATAATTGAACGCAATCCAAAATATAATGCTCGTTTTTATGCAACACTCACATATACAAACTCTTTATACGCGTCATCAGCGAGCTGTATCACATCAAGAGGGATAACACGAAATACGAAGGCCTGACGGATGCGTTCAACTTATGATTAAAATGACTGTTGACTATCCGGTGAAATAGGTTATAATAAAATATAGAGGTGATAACTATGCCTGAGTTGTGTAGGTTTTATAATATTATTATAAGGATGCTTTATGCTGATGACGATCAGCATCATAAGCCTCATATTCATGTTCAATACGCTGAGTATAAGGCATCTATTGGGCTGGATGGCGAATTACTTGCTGGTAGTATTCCCGAGAAACAACTTAGACTTATCAGAGCATGGCTGATCATTCATGAAGATGAGTTGTATGCATATTGGAATAAAGCGGTTAGGTCTGAACCTGTTGGCAAGATAGAACCATTAAGATAAAGGAGGATGGCTGTATGTATACAGTAGATGGTATTGTATATGCTGATGGTAAGCAGGAACTGATAGAAGTCACAGCGGTTCGTGCATTACCGGATTATATGCTATGGGTGAAGTTTACTAATGGAGAAGTTAAGAAATTCGACTTTAGTCCTCTCCTTAATAAACCGGTATATCTTCCCTTAAAGGATGAAGAAGTATTCAAATCAGTATATGTCGATTCCGGAATCCCAATGTGGTGTGAAGGAGATATCGATATTGCACCCGAAAGGCTGTATCAAGATGGAATAGCTGTTGCAATGACAGCGTAAGCACTGTTTTCAAAGTGTTATAAAACGGACTATAAAGCTAATAATGAGGCCTCCGAAACTGCGATGTTTCGGAGGCTGTTTTCACGCTCTTTTCGGCGAGTACTACTCAAATGATGATATGATACTACTTTCAGGATTTTTGTTTCGAATCAGCTCGATAATCAGGCGAATTATTGAAAGATTTGAAAGGGAAAAGACTTCCGGCAATGTGCCGAAAGTCCAGTGTTTAAGCCGTTTTCGAGGTTTAAGATAATAAAAAAACCAACCGACGAGCTGTCGCTTGGCGATTTGGAGACCACTGCTCTACCAACTGAGCTATACCCCTAGATATTAGGTTGTACGATCGGGCGTCGCGCACATGTGCGGCGCTCCTTTTCGTGCGAGAATTAGTATAGCATCTCACCCTCGAAATGTCAAGATAAATTTGATAAATGTGTTACATTTCCCGGGTCGATTCTACATCATTTGATCTCGAATCACATCATTTTGTAAAATGGAGCGGTTTTCACGGAGATCTGAATTGATTTGTTTCTTTCTGCTGACATTTCAAAGGCTTTTTCAAATGCGGCTAATATGCGGCTAATATGCGGCTAAGCACGTTGTCTTATGTGCAGGATTATAATAACAAAGGGATTATTTGGATTCTTGACTCATTATGATATGAATAAGATAAATTGAAACTTGTGATCTTCCTAATTCATATTTTGAGTGTCGTGTTTTTGTTTTGATAAAGAGTTTTGTTAGAAGTAGAGTTCTCTTAATATTCTGTTTAGTGTTGAATAATTATTATACATCTTTGGTTATGAAGATTGTATTGTGCTAGAAGATAATTAGAGTAGTTGATAGACATTAAGTTTTTATTCGGCGAAAAAAACTCAAATAAACGGTTTTTTGCTGTTCACAAAACTGTTTATGTTTTCTTGTGCCATATATATAAAGATTGAGGCTTATTTTTTATATTATTATATGTTTATTTTTGCTAATTGTTATAGTATAATATTATTTATTAGGGATTGGGTAAGTGCGTTAGATGTGTTTTGTAGCATGCTATAGTAAACTGATAAACTAGGGGGAATACTTAATGGCGAAAAAGAGTGAGAAAAAAGAATACAAAAAAATATTTATTAGTTGGTCAGGTGAGAACAGTAAAGCAATTGCAATAGGATTAAAGAATGCGCTAGAAAACAATATATTCGAAAAAACTGGATTAGAGTGTTTTGTTTCTGATATTGATATCAGATCTGGAGAAGATTGGTGGAAAAGGATCCATGCTGAAGTAAACAAGAGCAGATTGGGTATTGTCTGTATCACAAAGGAAAACATTAACGCTCCGTGGATTTATTTTGAAGCAGGTGCAATGATAGCAAGAGGACTAACTGTTATTCCGTTTTTAGTTAGTTGCAATAATGGGATACTACGGGATACTCCATTGTCTTCAAATCAAGCAGTAAATTTTTATGATTTGAAATCCTTTTATAATATGATTAATACAATTAATTATACTCTTTCCCTTGTTAATATATCCAAGAGCAACCTCGAAGCTATTGCTAGAAAAGGATATGAGAGTTTAAAAACAACCCTCAAACAAACACTAGATGAGTTGAAGGCAATGAGGGTATTTAATATTAATTATACATACCCTACTGAAGTCAGGAATATCAGTATTAACACTTTATATATTTGCGCTCCAATGTCGAGCATTAAAGAGAACGAATACTATGAATTAAGAGAATACTTATTGTCAATTAAAACAAAACTACAAAGAATTGGATTTACAGAGATAATTTGTCCGTTATTTGACAATTCAGATTATAATCACTTTGAAGGTAGCACGACAGCAATTATTAATAATTTTAAGAATCTCAAGAAAGTCGATTCAATGCTGATCATTTGTCCTAATAATGGCACGTCAAGTGTTCTAGTAGAAATTGGTTATGGACTAGCGTTATGTAAAAAAACCGTTATTTTTCATAAGGAATCTTTACCCTTTATTCTTGAAGATGCGGGCATGAATATTGCTCATATTTTTACTCGTCATTATTCTACATATGACGATATCACGCATATACTAGACAAAGATGGAAAACAATTATTTAGAATAAACGAAGGTGAATAAATGACTATCTTTTTATCAACTCCAATTTCTTGCTTTGACAATACAGAAGAACTAATTGCTTATAAAAAATCTATCACTCAATTAATAAAATGCCTTAAAGAGAAGTATTTCGTTTATTCTGAAATCGAGAAGATTTATAATGAAGCGGATTATGATACGCCAGAAAAATCAATTGAAATAGACTTACAGCTAATAAATAAAAGTGAAGTCTTTATTCTTCATTATCCAAAAGCAGTTCCAACAAGTGCATTAGGAGTTGCAATTTCACTTAAGAAAAGAATAATTATTATTTCACCTAGCTTAAAGATGCTCCCATATTTGGCTCTGGGTATTAATTCAATATCTCCAAAATCTTTCTTCATTGAAACAACTAGGATTGATCACGAAGTAATAGAAGAGATAATAACAAAACTGAACTGAGAATTAGTGTTTGGACACATAGGTGTTTTCCTGATTTATTTTTTTAGTTATTTATGAGAGCGGTAAAGGGAAAGAAGGAGCATAATGAAAAGAATTCCAATATTTATAAGAAAAAGTATCAGCTATTCGTTTGCACTAATAACTGGTGCAAGTACAGTTGCTGGTCTGTGGGGCTATACAATAAAAGACATAAACAGTGAATTGTCTTGGTGGATATGGGCACTAATACTTTTGGGATTTTTCTTACTTTTATCATTCATTATCGGTTTGATTATTAAATCCCTAGAACACAAACCTGTGACTTTGACAATCAATGGGAAAACAGTCAAGATAATAATTGGTGATATTTTTTCTGAACAAGGATATAAAGTCATTCCTTTTAATGAAAGATTTGATACTCAAGTTGACGATATTGTTATTGCACATAATACGTTAAACGGAAAGCTGATTGACAATTATATTGAGGACATCAATGAATTGAACAATGCTATTCTTTCTGCTACTTCTAAAGATTCATATTATAAGCCTACTTTTATTGAAGGAAAAGCAGTATATCCTCTTGGTCGTATAATCCCATATAATGATTATTTATTATTATCGTTTACACATTTTGATGAACATAACCAGGCGTATATCGGTGTAGGTGAATACGAACAGATATTATTGCGAATGTGGAAAGAAATGAGAAGAGTATATGCGGCAAAGCATGTAGTAATTCCTTTATTGGGAGCAGGAATTACTACTATTGATGGAACTCAGAAAAAGAATTATACCGACTTACTTAAGTGCATTCTATGTACGCTTCGTAGTAGTAAGTTTCAACCTGAACAGGGTATAACTATAACTCTTACTTCAGATACAATTAAGCAGATCAATATGAACATTATAAAGGAGGAATTCTAAAGTGATTTACAGAACAAGGACATACATAGCTGCTGATTATGACAATGCGGATGATGTGTCTGCAGTTGAACAGCTACACAAATGGAATGATAGTTATTATTGGAGTTTATCATTTACTGATGCGCATGATTTACAAACATCACGTGATACTAGTCTATATTGCTCGATTAAGTCTTCTCTAAAAGAGCGTATGGATCATTCTAAGCGCTTCATTTTAATTGTTGGGACAAATACTAATACAATTACAAAAGGTGGTTGTCAGTACTGCTCAAGTTATAACAGCTATCTAAAATATTGTACAAAAGGACACGCTGTCGATTATAGAAGCTACATTAAATATGAATGTGACAAAGCAATAGAAGCAGATATTGATATTATCGTCCTATATAATGATACAGTGATTGATAAATCAAAATGTCCACCTGCATTAAGAAATATCGGTACTCACAAACCGATGGTATATATTAAAGATGGTAAAGAGTTTTGGGATTATCAGACTGTAAAGAAATGCTTTACATAATGTGGATATTATTGTATAAACTTAGATTTAAAGGAGATACTGTTTATGCGAGTTATTGTTAGAAGAGTTCAAGAGTTTAGATGTGCAAATTGCGGTGCTTGGTGTCAAGGGTTTTCTGCTCCTGATGGTAAACTGCTTTGTGCAGATTGTTATTATAAGATTTTGGGGAAATACCCTTGGTGATTTGATATAGTTCGTTTTGGGCTCTGACTACTGTTTTTGAAACTTATTGATTATATGATAATAAAGCATATCTGAATAAAACACTAAATCGAGTCGAGTTTTCTCGGCTCTTTTTTGTGCGTCCATATTATCGTTCAAGGTGCATTTTTGCTGTTTTAAGTGGCATTGCATTTGTTTAACCCCGGCCTAGAATTATATAATAAGGACAGTCTTTACCACAAAACGCACTTTGTTTACCACTTTATGATTTTTGGTGCGGTTCATGCTATACTGACTATGAATACTCAGGTGTTGAAATGAATTGACGGACACCGTATAATCAGGTACAGAAACCGTCATAAATAATACTCAGAACAGAGAGGACGAGCTATGAACATCATATTAGTTGACGACGACAGGATCTATCTGGACGAGCTGCGGGATACGGTCACGCAGATGTGCGAGCGTAACCATATCACCGCGACGATCACCGCGACGGACAAACCGCTGTCATTACTGGAGAAAAACATCTACAATCATTATGATGTGCTCTTGCTCGACATTGATATGCCTATGATCGGCGGTATTGAGCTTGCCTCAGAGATCAACAAGCTGAAGGGCATGTCCGAGCGTCCGTATATCATCTTCGTATCCGGTCGTGATGGCTTGGTATTTCAAGCGCTTCGGGAACAGCCTTTTTCATTTGTACGAAAATCAGAGATTGACGACTTGATTCCCTGCCTAATCAAAATCAGTCAACGCTTATCAGTTGAGAACACCTATGGCGTCAAGTCGGGCAGAACGGTGGATAAGGTGCTGATACGAGAGATCGTTTATCTTGAGAAATCCGGCAACTATGTCATTTTTCATACGCTCAGCGGGGATATCAAAGAGCGCACAACGACGGATGAAAAGGCAAAGGATTTGAAGCCTTACGCATTTATCCGACCGCATATCGGTTATCTGGTGAACCCTCTCTACATTCGTGAGGTAACAAGCGCCAATGTCATTCTTACAGACGGTACGGTGTTACCGTTGACCAAGAAGCTGAGCAAGTCGGTACGGCAGGAATTCTTCGATTGGATGGTGAGCAAAAGATGACGGTAGGTCTAGTTGTAGAGATAGCGGTCAATTTATTACAGCAGCTGTTATTCATCGGGTTTCTATATCTCTTTTTTGATAAGAGCGAGAACAAGGTGAAGAATATCGCAGCATTTACCGCAGCGGTATTGATCCTTTTTACAATGGCTAATTATTTCACCTTTAACGAAATGACCTTTAACCACATGGATGCAGTGATTACAATTGTAGTCATGTTGGTTTACTCTGTGTTCTTTCTTAAAGGCGAATTGTATTTACGAATCATCATGCCATTGGTTTCATTCGGCCTGAATATGTTAATTGCGTTCGCGGCAATTTTCTTGATGAGTTCGATAACAGGAAAAACGATGGAAGAATCAGTGGCATTCTCCACTGCGTTCAGATATATCTATCTCATAGTTGTTGAAGCGACCTATATCTTTATCTTGTGGTTGATTCTGCGTATTCGCAAGAAAAACATCACAATCAGCAACCGATACGATGTTTTTGCTTTTATCGTTATCCCGATTCTTTGCATGATAGCGATGTATACTGATGTGTTTATTTATCAGATCGTCAACTTTGATTCGCACATTCTGGTTCTGATTATTATCAATCTGTTTGTGTTAATAGTGGTATCCGTGCTGGTATGGTTCCTGTTGATCAGGATCAGTAACGACAATCAGGTAAAAACTGATTTGCTGTTGAGCAGACAACGGGAAGAGATGTACAGAGAATCGGTTATCGGCACCGGCGAGCAGATCAGACTGGTATCGGACATCAAGCATGATATGAAGAATAATCTCAGTTCGATTTACAGCCTGATCGATAACGGCCAGTATGACGACGCAAAACGCCTGTGTTTGGATTGTTCCGAGAGTATCGCAAAGGTTTATACGCCGATCAATACCGATAACCCGACACTGAACGCGATTCTGAATGTTGAGATAGAGAAAGCACGGCAGAATGGTATCTCTTTCTCTTATACGGTGACGGATTCGCTGAGCTTTGTTTCTTCTACCGATGTAGTATCGATCATCGGTAATCTCTGCGATAACGCTATCGAATATCTCTCTGGCATTGACCAAAGCCAAAGGAAGATGTCACTGGAGATCACGGTAAGAAACGACTATCGGATCATCGTGTGCAGGAATTCGATCCTGTCCTCAGTTCTGAGCGTCAATCCCGATATGAAAACGACAAAGAAAGATGCTGCCCTGCACGGAAAAGGGCTGAGTATCCTTCGCAGTATCGCAGACAAATATTATGGTACGATTGGATACAGAGAGGACGATAATAGCATAGAAGTGACCTTAGTAATCAAGGAAAACAAATAGCAACAGTCGTTTTTTACCAGAAACAATACTTTGTTTACCATTTGCAACATTTCTCCGAATAACTTGATATGATGTATATAGAGGGAGTAGCATATATAAGAACTATTCGGATTTCACTACTCTATCGTTATGGGAGAAATTGATTATGAAAAGAATTAAGCATACTTTAAGTTTATGCCTATTAGTTATTATTCCTTTTTTATCTGCGTTGTCTGTTTATGCGGAAACTATGCAAATGGATTACGAGGAATTCAGAGATTTCATTTACAAGGTTGATGAACCATACAATTCATATGATTCATATGAGGGTGAGGCTTGGGACTATCTTCCTAACAGAGACTTTATGATTGCTCAAAACACGTGCAGAGTACTGCTGGAAACTATGCGAGTAGAGATAGGTCGAAATGGCTATTCAAATGTTACAAAGGAAAGCATCAAAGAAGCCAAAGACAATTTAGTGAATACAGAATCAACGGTAATTATTTGCGTTTCTGATATTGAGCTATTGTATTCCATTTGTAAAAACGAAATAAACGAAAGACACTATTATGATTCAGTTCAATGGGGTGAATTTCAAAACAATTTAAATACAGTTGAAACATATTTGAACACTCCGAAAGCAGAGAGTATTGAATCAACAAACGCTTTTTGGGATTTATACGGTTCTTATAATCAACTATGTGTATCAAATCATGTTCCCGGTGATGCAGATGGCGATGGATCAGTAACTATATTGGATGCTACAAAAATACAACGTGTATTGGCAGATCTGGACTCAAAACCAAACTCTTCTCAAAAGTTTGTGATGGATGTACGCAATGACGGAGTGGTGGACAGTCCCAGTATTACTGATGCGACTGAGATACAGAGATATCTTGCCGGATTAACAGAAAACGAGGACTGGTGTTCTTATTTGTCCTATCTTTCAAATAATGTCGACAACAAGCAAGCCACAGCAAATCGGATTATTTATCAAAGGATCTACAATCAAAAGTGGCATATAGCGGATGGAAGTAAGCCTGAAATCGTTGTTAGATTTGAAGATATTAACAATGTATTTTCACATAATCGTGTGAAGGTATCTGTGTTTGGAGGTACAGCTCCATACCAGTATAAGTACACTATAAAAGGTGCATTTCATGCATATTCTGACTACGAAACTGATTTTGGTGAATATGGCTACGATTATTCAGAGGAACCTATGCCGGGTGCGTTTATGATAACGACGGGATATATAGGGAATAGTATGACAACTATCCCTACCAATAGCTTGACCTACGGAGATTATTATTCTTTAATTGTTTCTGTAAAAGATGCAAACGGTGTTAAGGCTGATTCCCAAAGAATAGATTACATTTTGAACAGCGATAATGGTGAAACCCTTATAGTTGAATAGTAACACAAAATAATCTAATATCTTGAAAACACCAAAGGCGGAGCTAACCACTCCGCCTTTAATTTCACATACAAGTTTATACACAACAGCGGGGATGACACTTTAGTCGCCTCGCTGTTCGCGTTTGTATGGATATTCTTTCTCTGCCGATAAAGAAACTCAGATCATAAATCGAAACGCAACACAGACGATTTGTGAGCATTTGTGACGACGATTTGTTCAGGTGCTTATAGATCATGTGTTGCGTTATTATTTGAAAAAGTTTCATTTTAATTCTGCACCGGAATTATGCTTATTCAAAGTCCATCTTATCGTACAAGTCCTGAGTATACTGTTAGGTAGGGCCCCCTAAATTGTCAAAGTGAAGTTAGAGCTTCGAACACTTATATGACGCGCTTAAGGAGAATCAGACTAAAGGGACGCCGAGGCAGGATTGGCTCATATAGTGGGCTTTCATGTGCACATTGACGAAAAGTGGATTCGTCCGATTTTAAAGCAGGAGAAAGCGGGGCGGCTTGCTTTCTGCCGCCCCGCGAATCACTTCGGACGGCAGAGCCGACCGTTATGCGATTTTTAAGGCTTTATTCTGTCTAAGATTAGGGTGGCTTGCTTATTAATTTTGCAGAGAAAAAGGTGCTTATCACAGAGCTTTCCCGATGTTTAAGCCAAAAATACAGGGCTTGCATTTTATAGGGGGGTAAAAAATGCCCAAATAGTTAGGGGAAAAGAGTTTCAGATCATAGTTATATCAGGAAACATTGAAAAAGCAAAGATACAGTCAACGCCAATATGCAGGAAACAATGAATGTTCTTGCAGAACGGTTCAAGATGAACGAGTTCTATCAAATAGTCTTTTCTGTCGCGAAAAGGGTGTCAAAAAATGAGCTGCAATACAAAGAAAGGGACGGAATGGAAAATGTGCTTTTGTAACTGGATATTTACAGTGAATTATGGTATTGTTTTGAACAAATAAAATGAAAGGAAAGGTGAATGATCATGCAAAGAAAACTATTGACTACAGGAACGACAAGTAAGAATAAGAAAGGCAGATGGGATGGCTCAGTCTGGTATCTGGACGAGTTCGGAGAGAGAAAGCGTAAAGCGTTCTCCGGTAAAACGCAGCGCGAGGTACTGGATAAGATAAAGAAGTACATAGAAGATTTCAACGACGAAGTGAGAGCGACGGGCAGCGAGAGCAATAAGCCTCTTAGAGAAAGCATGCAGAATTGGCTGGAGGTGTTCAAGTTCCCCACGGTACAGCGAACAACCTACGATCGCTACGATATGACGGCTAAGCATCAGATCTATCCGAGTTTAGGAGATAAGCCCGTCGGTGATATTACATCGGCAGATATCATGAAGGTGCTGAATGAAGCTATGACGAAAGGGATGTCCTACTCATCTACGAAAAAGATATACAATCTCCTCAGTCAGTACTTCGAATATCTTGAAAAGGGAGGAATGATCGACAGAAACCCCATGCGCAATGTTGAGTTGATGAAGAAGGCGAATTTCTTATCTGCCCAGGGCAAAGAGAACAAGCCCCAAAATGAGCTTGTAACGACCTTTTCGCCTGAAGAGATAGAACTACTCAAAGCCGAAGCCTTCAAGCGTTACGGCAACGGTAAGCCCAAGTACAAGCAAGCTGCGATATTCTTCCTGATGCTGAACACAGGTCTCAGACGCGGTGAAGCCTGCGGTCTGATCAACAGCGATATCGACCTTGAGCGAAGAGTCCTTCATGTGCGCAGAGCGGTGAAAGAAGTCAATCGCAGGGACGGTATGGAAATCGGAAAGGGACAGGAGATCATCGTAGGACCACCCAAGAGCGGTACAAGCATTCGGGATATTCCGCTGAATGATACAGCGATCGAAATGATAAAGAGGTTGCGAGAAGAGGTATACCTAGGCGAAGACGCTCCGTTGATACCGGATGAAGACGGAGGTTTTCTGAAGCCGATGAATCTCCTCAGGCGATTCTACCGACTGCAAACGGCTGCTGGAATTCCTAAAGAAGAGCAGAAGGTCGTACACGCCCTCAGACACACCTTCGCGACCACATTGATCAACGGTATCAAACAGTCCGACGGCTCCATTAAGAGCCTGCCTATAAAGCAAGTTGCTGATATTCTCGGTCACACCACGACGGAGATCACAGAGCTGTATTACGTCAAGAAAGACAACACAAATCTGGAAGGGCTGACCGACGCCTTCAACTTATAAAATATCTTTACAAATAAGAAAAACTACTTTATCATTAAATGGGAGGGATATGTATGAGATCTTTAGAATTACAGCCAACTTTTGAAAACCTCAAGAATGCATATTTAGAAGACAGCATTGGAAGGAATCAAGAAATAAACAAGTTTATTGAATTGCTGGATATGCTGGAGGATGGAACAACCATTTGCATTGATGGCAAGTGGGGTTCAGGCAAGACATTCTTTGTTAGACAAACAAAAATGGTGTTAGATGCATTTAACGACTTCAGCGGCAGCCTTTCTGATGAGGACAAAGATGAAATAAAAAGAACATGGCTTAAGAATTCTCGCAATACAAAGCAAGAACCAAATTCACAAGTTACAGTATATTACGATTCATGGGAGAATGACAATGATGTTGACCCAATTCTATCCATCGTTAATCATATCATAAAAAGCATTGGTGTTCAGTGCCCAAAGCTAGATGTTATAAAATTCTCCACTCTAGTTGGCACTATTGTTGATACAGTTACTAATAGGGATATCTATAGGCGATTAGAATCGCTATCACCTCAGAATATTATTTCAGAAATTGAAAACCAAAAGGATATCCATGATCTAATTAATGAGTTTTTATCTTCAGTAATAGAAGAAAGAGGAAATAGGCTAATTATCTTTATTGATGAGCTTGATAGATGTAAACCCAGTTATGCAATCCAGTTGTTGGAGAGGATTAAACACTACTTCATTAATGACAATCTCACTTTTGTGTTTTCCGTTAATCTTTTGGAGCTTCAAAAAACTATAAAAAAGTATTACGGCAATGGTTTCAATGCTTGTGAGTATCTCAACCGATTTTTTGATATACCAGTCGTGTTAAATGAAATCAACCTGAATGAATACTTTAGTGGTTTAGTAGGCTCAAGAATCTCTGGTCATGCATACGATGATGTCTTTGATTTTATGATTAAGAGATTCCATTTTTCTATTAGAGAGACTGCGGATTATCTCAGGATTCTCAGAATTAATTCATGGAATGCTGGCCATTCCAATGCAGAGTTAATTGAAGATCAAGCATTTTGTAGTGTGTTGATTGCACCAATTCAAATTGGCCTTTATTTACATGATAGGCAATTATATGACTCATTTGTTAATGGGGATTATTGTGAAATCATTATAGAGGCAATTAATAGTTTATCAGTCCGTGCTCAACAATACTTTTACGGTTTACTATTAGATAGCAATGAGTCATATGATGAACAGGATAGCAAGATAATCGTAAGCAAAGAGAGTAAAATACAAGGTTTATGCAATGCGATATTTAAGAAGAACTATTCAAGGAGTTATTATCGTACAGTAATAGGCAGCATAGAGATTACTGATGATACAAAGATGTATTTGCAAAGCATAACAGGGGTCTTATCAAATAAAAGTAAATACGAGAACGATTAACGCGTATAGGATTGATTTGCATATGCATACAACATGTAATCAAAATGATGTTGACTAAAAGGATAATTGGGTTATAATAGAAGAAAGCAAAAGGAAAGGACGGATGGATATGTGTTCCAGAGAGAAAGCAGTTGAAAATGCGGCAGCATCTGTTGAGATGGAAGGCTTTCATGTGGATGAAGAGACTAAGATAATGTGCGAAAGATTACTCAAGGGCGAGATCACCTATGATGAATATCTCGCATTTGTATTGCAGAGTTTAACGGTGACCGCGTAATGTCTTACAGTGTAGACCCGATTACGGATAATTGTTATGAAGGGACAACCTGTCTGATCAACAAGTTCAATATACGTGACGAAGAAAAACTGGCTGATATCGAAGCGAAGATAACAGTAGCGAAAAGCGCGGAGCTCGAATTACAGTTATTTAAAGATCAGTTCGATGACAGTGATTACAGAGCCATACACCGCTATTTGTTCAGCGACCTGTATGATTGGGCAGGCGAATACAGAACGGTTGGGATGTCAAAGAAGGGAACGCCGTTCACCGCGCCTGATAAGATACCGGAACTGATGGCGAATTGCTTTGCAAGATTGAAGAAAATGAACTATTTCCTCGATCTTGAATTCGATGAATTCATTGATGAGCTTGTCGATCTGTATTGTACACTCAATCATATACACCCATTCCGTGAAGGAAATGGCAGAACACAAAGAGTGTTTATCACACAGTTGGTTCGATACAATGAATGTGACATCAACTTCTCTGATATGAACACGGACGAATTGATGATAGCTACAATACACGCATCGCAGGGCGTGACGGATTATCTGCGAGATCTCTTTTACAGAAGTATAACAACCTCTTAAAACAAACCGGATCATACGTTATTTACAGAGTGTTATAAAACGGATTTTAAACAAAATTCAAGCCTCCAAAACAGCGATGTTTTGGAGGCTGTTTTCACACCTTTTTCAGCGAGTACTACTCAAATGATGCTATGGTACTGCTATCAGGATTTTTTGTTCAAAATCTTTCGGATTTTCGGTCAAAAAACATGCTTTTTCTGTTGCAAACTCAAATGCGCTTATTGCACAAGAAACCAGTGTTTAAGCCAAAGTTAGAGGTTTAGGATAATAAAAAAACCAACCGACGAGCTGTCGCTTGGCGATTTGGAGACCACTGCTCTACCAACTGAGCTATACCCCTATGTGTATTAAATTGAACGAAAGAGTGGTGCAAATGCTAAAGACAAAAAGCATGCGAGCATGCCGCTCCTTTTCGTGCGAGAACTAGTATAGCATCTCACCCTTGAAATGTCAAGGCTTATTTATTCTTGATTTGAATATTTGAAAGAATCGGGCGGATAGTTCATAAATACTCATTACAGTATTGCAATTGTATCAAATCTGTTGTATTGTTGAGATGTAAAAATGCGGAACCGAAAAGCACACGTAAAAAAGGAGTTTGAACATGAAGGAGACGATTATGAAGAAGACCCTGTCTGTTACCCTGGCATTTGTTCTGCTGATGTCCGTATGGAGCTTCAGCGGTATATCCGCTGCTGCCGAGGATCAGGAAGTCTGCGATATCCTGACGATAATCGAAGCGCAGCCTGAGATAGCGCCGCTGCTTTACGGCATAGAGGATTACAGTCCCCAGTCCGGAAAAGTGGAAGATGATATCCTTGATGAAGCCGACGCTCTGCCCTCAGCGATAGATCTGAGGAACTATAACGGAAAGAACTATGTAACGCCTGTTAAGAATCAGAGCCCGTTCGGCAGTTGCTGGTCGTTCGGTATCGCGGCGGCAGCCGAGATATCTTATCTGTATGATAACGATCTGGGCGTTCCTGCCGGCGAGGTCAACGATCAGGTCGATTTTTCAGAGAAGTATATCACATGGTATCTTTACCACGCTATCACCGAGCAGGATGTTGTAAAAGGCTCTACACGCGCCTCTCAGATAGGCGAGGGCTATGACGTCAGCGAAGCTGAAAGCGCTAATCCTACCGCTGTATATGACTTCGGCGGCAACTCCGGTTCCGCTCCTAATTTCTTTGCGTCGGGTTTCGGTCCTGTTGACGAGGGCACAGTGATAAACGGCGAGCAGCCTTATGTCTATCGCGGAAAGAACTCTCTGCGTGTGAACGATACCGAAGAGTCTGAGGAGCTTGCGGCAAAGCGTAAGGAGTATTACAGAGAGTATTTCAGAAAAACCTCTATGCAGGTTCTGCTGGATAAAGGTGATATCCAGAGTGAGGATGAGTATGACGATTGGTTCGACTCTTACTGGCACGAAGGCAGCAATGCATATGATCAGTCATACGCTGAATCCAATTATGCTCCCTATGACGATTGGAGCCTCCCTCTGACCGCTGAGTATCGCACACCTTCTGTTGCGTCATACTTCAAAAACAGCTATACACTGCCTACACCGGCTTCGGCTGACGCTACAGGCAGCTATCAGTTCAACCCGGTCGGAGTAGCGGCGATGAAAAAAGAGATAGCAAACGGCCACGGCGTAGCTATAGGCATCCTTGCTGACCAGAGCTTACCCGGTCAGGAAATCGGCGATTCCGGTTATTTGAACACCACTAATTGGGCACAGTACTATGACGGCCCTCTCACCCTGAATCATGAGGTGGCTGTAGTAGGCTATGACGATAATTATCCCAAGGAGAATTTCACTAGGAAAGTGAACGGCGAGATCGTAGAGGGCAGCACACCCCCTGCCGACGGCGCGTTCATCGTCAAGAACAGCTGGGGAGCTCTGACCGAAGAGGACAAAGCGACCGTCACATATAACAAGTTCGGCAGTCCTGTATATCAGAATCCCAACGCGAGTTCGTGGGGTATAGAGGACACAGGCTACTTCTATCTGTCATATTATGACCACAGTATCCTGAGAGCGTACAGCTATGAGTTCTATTCGATCAAAGATACTAAGTATCTTGAAATGAACTATGACCAGTACGATCTGCTGCAGGGCAATATGTATGATAATAACGAGTCCGATACCGAGCGCAAAATGGCTAATATATTCGACGCAGAAGAGGACGAGTATCTGGTACAGATATCTACTATGACGATAAAGCCCGGAAGTACCGTGCATTATGAGATATATAAGGACGTCGATAAGGATGATCCCACGTCCGGCACCTTGCTGGAAGAAGGCGACGCCGTAAAAGAGCTGGCAGGCTACCAGAGGATCGATCTAAAGTCCCATCACTTGCTCAATAAAGGCGATCTGTATTCGGTAGTGATCACACAGACTTATACCACAGACGATGACAGTACAAAATATGTAGAAACATATTTGAGCCTGCTTGAAAATCGTCAGAGCGTCACCGTGAACGGAGTCATCAATCCGGGCGAGAGCTGGTGCTATGCTGACGGCAAGTGGACCGATATGGCTGCCAATAAAGATAGCATTATAGATAAAACCTATCAGAACTTTATCAGATTATTCGGGTCAGAGGAGTATTTCTTAATGCTGTATCCTGACGGCAGAGATTCATTTGCCGTTGATAACTATCCTATAAAAGCGTTCTCGGTACCCGTCGGTTCATACTCTCTTGAGTATCTGCTCGGAGACTCTGATCTGAACAACGAGGTAACTGTTCTGGACGCTACCGCTATCCAGCGTCATCTGGCGAAGTTAGATGAGCTGAGTAGTCTGGGAGAGTTCCTCGCTGATGTCGATTTGAATCAGGAGATCACTATCACTGACGCTACATATATCCAGAGATGGCTTGCTCATCTGTCATGTCCCGATGGTATCGGCGTAAGTGTTTTGACAAGTTGATTTAGTCTGAAAGAGTATTGAAGATGAGTTCTGCCCCAAGAAGTAACAGTGAGGCTGTTTATGAAAAGGATTGTACCCGAAGAGCTGTCTGCCCGATACCGCGTCATCCCGGCTGATCGATGCGACAGGAGAGATATCTATCGGCTATATAAGTCGAACGAATACTACTTTGAATACTTTTCTATCGAGCCTACCGAAGAACGCTTGTACCGCGATATGACTATGCGCCCCGACGGATGCTCCGCGGAGCAAAAGCACTTTCTCGCATATTGTGACGGCGACCCGATAGCTATACTCGATCTTATCGAAGGCTATCCAGACGATAGCATCTGCTATATAGGCTTGTTCATGGTCAGAGTCGATCTGACAGGGCAGGGGATAGGCAGCAGTATGATCTTTGACCTGTGCAAGGCTTTGGGCAGAATGGGATTTGAGTCGATACGTCTGGCATACGGAAAGAACTATGATAAAGCGGC
>Ga0310696_10000990_pt1 | contig 41710 bp, 30 predicted proteins | sample AusTroGonzalo_MG_4_FD_203885 | JGI IMG/M metagenome (GOLD analysis project Ga0310696, IMG submission 203885) | Bovine rumen microbial communities from tropical cattle in Woodstock, Queensland, Australia - Gonzalo_02 (v2) (version 2) | ecosystem: Host-associated > Mammals > Digestive system >... | reverse complement strand
CCTTGGGTTCTAAGCTACTGGTAGGTCGTAGCATCATGCAGGAGCTCGATCTGAATGCCACTGTAAGCGGTTATACCCGTGCGATTGATTTCGAAGATCTGATTGGTGGTGTGGAAGACGACAAGCTCCTTACCAAGGCCATGCCTACTAATGGCAAGTACACCAGCGAGTACGATTACTTTACCTTGGGTGGTAATAACACCATGAAGTTTGGTACCGGTCTCTCGCTTACCTATGCCTATAAGGAGAACTACGCCTGGCGCCTGTTCGTAGATTACGACTATTCTCGTAAGACCTACACCATGACGTATAATCCTGCCATGTTCGTATTCGATGCCATCAATATCTCACTGGGCGATATGAGCGATCCTATCAGCAGTATGATGGAACCACAGGACTTTGCGGATGTGACGGAGACGCATAGCATAAAAAAGAACCGCCATACTTTCGTAATAGGCGGCTCTTTAACCATATCGTTCTAAAAGACGTACGCTTACTGCTTGAGCAGATTCAGTTTGTGCTTAGGAGCAAGTGCATTACTTGTCTTTTCGGTATACTCAGAGAGTTTAAGAGTAGCAGTCGCGGCAATGTTGCGGCTGCTATTTCCTATACGGAAGGTATAGGTGCCGGCCTCGGTAAGCCACTGGCTGTTTGCTTCGTCGAAGCTGGCCAGCATGCGTACTGGAATAGTCATGGTGAGCACCTCGCTTTCGCCAGGTTGTAAGTCGCGGGTCTTAGCAAAGGCTTTCAGTTCCTGAGCGGGTTTCTCAATTCTGCCTTTTGGTGCCTGGACATAAACCTGAGCAACCTCTTTACCGCTAACGCTACCAGTGTTCTTTACGGTAATACTTACTTCAACGGCATCCTTCTCCTTTGCTTTAACCACGGGCTTAGAAAATGCGAAAGTAGTATAGCTGAGGCCGAAACCGAATGGGTAAGCAACGTCGCGACCAAATGTGTCGAAATAACGGTAGCCTACATAGATATCCTCTTCGTGGTTAGTGTAAGCATGGCCTGGGATGGGCGTCTTATTGCCAATCATCATTTGAAGTGAGTAGTCGTCTATCTGACCAGGGAAGTTCTTGGTCGATGCATGATCGGTAGCTGCGATAGGCCAGGTCATAGTGAGTTTACCTGAAGGATTCACCTTGCCAGTGAGCAGGTCGGCAATAGAGTTTCCTCCCTCCATACCTGGCTGCCAAGCACACAGAATAGCATCGGGATAGCCACTCCATGAGGCGGTCTCGATAACACTTCCTGAGTTGATAATTACAATAACAGGTTTGCCTGCTGCATGGAATGCATTGCATACATCGGTAATCAAAGCACGTTCTTCTGGAATGAGATTAAACTCGGTGTTGATGTCGCGATCAACACCCTCACCAGCCTGACGACCGATAGTGATGATTGCTGCATCAGCATTGTTTACCTCTTTATTAATACAGATAGGATCGAGTCCAATCTCTGGATATTTCTGCTGGCCGAAATACTCGTTCTGGTACCATTTGGCCGGATGACGCTCGGCCTGGAACTTAACACGAGCAAATGCAATGTATTTGCGATAGATATCGGTGAGTGTTTCGCTTGACTTGATACCTGCATTCTTTAAACCTTCGAGCATGTCGACTACATAGGGTGGGTGAACGCAGCCAGAACCTGTTCCACCTGAAAGGAAATCGTATGAGTTCTCTCCAAACAGAGCAACGGTTTTGATATTGTTATTCTTCCAAGGCAGTGCTCCGTTGTTCTTCAGTAATACTATACCCTCGGTAGCAGTTTGACGGGTGATGGCTGCATGGGCCTTGAAGTCGGGGTTGTTTGAGGCGGGATACTTGTGGAAGCTTGGAGTCTTAACGATATACTCCAACATGCGGCGTACGTTGCGGTCTACATCGGCAATGTCGAGTTTGCCACTCTTCACACCCTCAATGATTTCGTTTACTTGTGCGGGCTGGCCTGGCTCCATTAGATCGTTGCCAGCTTGAACTTCAGTAATGGTAGGTAAACCTTCGCGAATACCAATCCAGTCGGTCATTACAATGCCTTTATACCCCCAATCGTTACGCAATATCTTTGTAAGCAGGTCGTGGTTGCCCATAGAGTACTGGCCATTAATCTGGTTATACGACGACATGATGGTCCAAGGATTACTTTCACGAACAGCAATTTCAAAACCACGGAGATACAGTTCGCGGGCAGCACGCTGGCTAACGCGTTCGTCAACTGCTGTACGATCGGTCTCCTGAGAATTGATGGCAAAGTGTTTGGCGCTTACACCGGCACCCTCACTCTGTACACCTTGGATATAAGAGGCTGCAATTTTACCAGTGAGTAGAGGGTCCTCAGAATAATACTCGAAGTTGCGACCGCATAATGGATTGCGATGCAGGTTCATACCAGGACCTAAAATAACATCACAACGATACTCCTTAGTTTCGTTGCCAATAGCCTGACCAACACGTTTTACCAACTCTATATTCCAAGTTGATGCCAAACATGAACCGATTGGGAAGGCTGTGGCATAGTAAGTCTTGTCGGTACCCTTACGTGTAGGATCAATGCGAACACCTGCGGGGCCATCGGTAAGTACTGTGGCAGGAATGCCCAGACGTGGTATGGCAGGCGAAGTTCCAGCTGCTCCAGCTACCAGATCGGCCTCGCCACCTACTACGGCATTGGCTGCGAAAAAGTTGTTTGCACCGCCAACCAGTAGCTTGGCTTTTTCTTCAAGGGTCATTGCCTTGATGACCTCGTCAATATTCTTCTCAGAGAGAATTGGCGTGGTCGAATGGTTGTCGTTGAGAGAAACTTGAGAATTTGTGGTCATTGTAAATGTTGTTGCTAATAAGCAAGTTGTTAGTAATTTCTTCATATTGTTGATGCCTTTTGGTTTTCTTTTTTTGATTTATGGGAATATGCGGAAGTCGTAGCCTTGATCTTTGAGCCATTGGATGGACTCTGGCAGGGCTGTCTTTAGTTTGTCGATACTCTTCAGCGAGTCGTGGAATGTAATGATAGAACCGTTACGCGTGTACCTCTTTATATTATTAACGATATCTTCTGGGGTCATCCACTTAGAGTAATCGCGGGTCACCAGGTCCCACATCACAATCTTGTATTTTCTACTTAGCCAGGCATATTGTGCCATACGCATCCATCCGTGGGGTGGACGTACATAGTGACTATGTATGTAAGCATTAGCTTTCTCTACATTGTAGCTGTACTCCTTTACGGTATGGCGTAAGCCACCAATATGATTGTGAGTATGATTACCTACTTGGTGGCCTTCGGCCAAGATACGTTTGTATAGTTCGGGATATTTGCGTACGTTGTCGCCTACCATAAAAAAGGTGGCTTGCACATTAAACTGCTTCAGTGTGTCGAGAATAAATGGGGTTGCCTCTGGGATAGGACCATCGTCGAAGGTCAGGTAAACTGCCTTCACTCGACGGTCCATTCGCCAGTATGCTCTTGGATAGAGCCAGCGCAAATATATAGCCGGTTGCTCTATAAACATAATTTATTCTCCGTAAGTTCCACCTTTAGCTTCGTACAGACTGCTGATGGCCTTGAACTGCTTCTCTTTTTCTTTGGCTGCTTTCTCGCTAACTGCCGACTGTAAGTTGAGAATCTGGTTCAGTATGTACATGTGAACCAAACATTCCTGTTGAGACATGGCAAAGCGGCTTTCGTTAAGTGAGCAGTACCATAGCATATACTCAGCCGACTTGCGCCATAATTTCTCAATAATCTGCTGAGCTTTCTGGGGCTGCCCTGTCAGTGCATAGGCACGGGCCAAATCCAAAGATCCACTCTGATAGTCATGTGGAATATTATAGCTTGGCAGAGCCTTCTCAGCCTTGTCGAGTACAGCCTTGGCCTGCTTATCCTTGCCTTCTTGAATCAGATTCATAGCCAGCAGTGAAAGCAAACGACGGTGGGTATAACACATGCGCATCACTGTCTCGTCGAGATAGATACCAGGTTTATCTACACCGCCAAACTTGAACTTGTTCATGACGTTGTTATACGTCTTCTCGGTATCGAAGTTCTTGGCTCCAGGTGCGTTGGTGGTAAATGGGGTGATACGGTTTGCCAGTCCCTCTTGTACAAAGTTGTCACCCAGGTTCATATAATTTTCAGAACCTACTGTAGTAGCTACATAGATAGGGCGTGTCCAGTTACACTGGGCAATCATCTCAAGCATCATGAGGTCGCCTTTGTAGAGCGCGTTCTTGCCTTTCAGTGAGATAACCATCTGGTCGGGAATGCTGTCGCTGGCCATCATCATTCCGCTCTTGCGAACAGCTTCTTTGTCGATAGTTACGTATACAGTATCTGTAGGAATTACATGCAGATCCTTATTGGTAGAGCGAACCCAGTACTTCAGAATATTTTTCAGCTCGAATGGCTTTTCTCCAAAGTTCTTTTTAGCTTCCTCTGGATTCTCGCTATACAGCTTTACAACTTCGCTCTTTAACGATGGATCAACCTGCACATATTCGTTGGTTCCAGCACAGTACTCCAATCGGCTCCATGTAATAGGTACTGATGGTGAGTCGTATGCTTGGCGGCGCATTTGGTCGATATACCAGTCGGTTTGCAGATAAGATAGGTTGCACACGCGCGCGTCGGTGCGGAATCCCTCTGTATCCTGGTTATACCAAAGTGGGAATGTGTCGTTATCGCCGTTGGTGAAGATAATGGGGTTACCCTCTTCCTGCAAGGTCATGAGATAGTTCTGGCCAAAGTCGCGACAGCAGTAACGGCCTGAACGATCATGATCGTCCCATGTCTGCGAAGCCATCTGGATGGGAACAAACAAGCATACAATTCCAATAATGGCTGCTACAGCCAGCATCTCCTTCTTCAGTTTACGGTTCAGCCAGTCAATAATGGCAGCTACACCCATACCACACCATATGGCGAAGGCATAGAACGAACCTGCGTATGCATAGTCGCGTTCACGTGGCTGCATAGGTGTCTGGTTCAGATATATAACGATGGCTAGTCCTGTCATAAAGAATAAGAAGAATACTACCCAGAACTGTTGGATGCCGATAGGCTCCTCTACAGTTTTCTCAACGCCATTTATCAAAGCCTTGCGCTTGCGGGTGTACCAGGCCTGCCAGAACATACCTAATAAGCCGAGTAGCAATGGCATACAATAGAATACATTGTGGCCTTTGTTCTCCTTCAAATCCTCTGGCAGCAAGCTCTGGTCGCCTAATCGGGCATCGTCGATGAACGAGAATCCTGTAAGCCAGTTACCGTGTTCCAGTTCACCGTTACCCTGAATGTCGTTCTGACGTCCGGCAAAGTTCCACATAAAGTAGCGCCAGTACATGAAGTTGCACTGATAACTCAGGAAGAATCGGAGATTCTCTAACTGTGAGGGTACTTTTACCATCATCTGTTCGCCACAACGGTCGTAGGGCACCTGCGAACCGTCTACACCGCCCATCCATGATTCGTAAGCGGCAGCATGACCTGCATCATACATTCGTGGGAACAGCATATTCTGTGCATACTTGTATTCGTCCTTGGTGCGTACTACAAAGTATGAATCCTTCTCGTCGGCAGATGCCTTTTCCTTTCGCTGATATACAGGCTTACCCTTACTCATGACGGGCTTGCAGTAATTGCCATCCTGTTCGAGAGCTACCTGCGAGGTGTAGGCTGGACCATAGAATAATGGGCGCTGACCATACTGCTCACGTCCCAGATAGTCGCCCAATGTGAAAATATCCTCTGGCGAGTTCTGGTCCATTGGTGGGTTTGCTGATGAGCGGATAACAATGAGTGCATAGCTTGAGTAGCCTATCATCAGCATCAGCATGCAGAGCAGCATCGTGTTCTTCATACGAGCTGTAATAAGTAACTGCTTGTCTACAGTGTATTTGAGTAAGAACCATAATGCTCCTAAAACCACTATGCCAATAATGAATGCCGACCAGCCCCATCCGTAGAAGGGAATACCCAACATACCTACTGATAGCAGAAAAGCTAAGTTCTGTACTGACAGCGAATGCTTCTGTGTCTGAGTTTCATATACCGCCCAGATTACACACGATACCAGCAGGATAATATAGATGATCTCACCGGTGTTGAATGGCATACCAAGGGTATTTACAAAGAACAGTTCAAACCATCCACCTACGGTAATGATGCCAGGCACAACGCCGTAAAGAACTGCAGCCAAGATTATTACCGATACACCTAATGCGATGAGCGAACCTTTCAGATTGGCATTGGGGAAACGACGATAGTAGTAAACCAGTACAATGGCAGGAACGCACAGCAGATTCAATAGGTGCACGCCAATAGATAGACCGGTCATATACATAATCAGAATGAGCCAGCGGTCGCTATGAGGCTCGTCGGCTTGATCCTCCCATTTTAATATAAGCCAGAACACTACAGCGGTAAAAGCTGAAGAGTAGGCATAAACCTCACCTTCTACAGCCGAGAACCAGAATGTATCGCTAAATGTGTATATTAAAGCACCTACCAAACCCGATGCTTCGATAGCAATAAGTTTGGGTAATGTGAGCTCATTCCATTCGCTGATGAGCAGTCTACGGGTGAGGTGAGTAATTGTCCAAAACAGGAACAGAATACATGTGGCCGATAGCAGAGCACTCATGGTGTTTACCATGCGGGCCACTTGAGTGGCATCGCTGGCAAAATGCGAGAACAGGTTTGCTGTCAACATAAAGAAAGGTGCCCCGGGTGGGTGACCAATCTCCAGTTTGTAACCTGTGGTAATAAATTCGGGACAGTCCCAGAATGAGGCTGTTGGTTCGATGGTAGAACAATAGACAAAGGCTGCTATTAAAAATGCCAGCCAGCCCAACGTGTTGTCTACTAATCTGAATTGTTTCATTATAATTTTTCGTCTTTAATGTTAAAATTCAATTTCGGTGGTGCAAAGGTACTAAATAAAATTGAGAATTGCCAATGGATAATTGATAATTAACTTACATAAACAGTCCAGCACCATAGATTAATACCATATAACGGAACAGTTTCCCCAGTGTGATGGCTATGAAGGTTATTACAACATTTGAGCGCATGAGCCCTAATGCTATGGTGATGGCGCTGCCAAGTACTGGAAGAAAAGCAAAGAATCCCATCCAGGCTCCATGACCTGCTAAGAATCGGTGAGCCTTGTCTAAGTCCTCTTTTTTTACATGTAGATATTTCTCAATCCACTCTAATTTTCCCATGCGGCCTACACCATAGTTAAATACACTGCCCAGTACATTACCTATAGTTCCATAAATCATCAGTGTCCACGGGTCCATACCAGTGGCCATCAGGGCAACCATCACTGCCTCGCTTGAGAATGGGAAAAAACTGCCAGCTAAAAAAGCCGCCAACAACATGCCCCAGTAGCCGTACTGTGTTAGGAAACTGATAATAAAGTCCATAAGTTCATGCCTGTTAGGAACAGGATTGTAGCTATTGTTACAATAAAAAATATGTTGCTTATGCGGGTGCGTGTAAGCGTAAAGAAGTGTGCAGAAATAGGTGTTACTGCAATTGTCATCATACTAATAAACATGTCGTATTTCTGAGGTTGTATAGCCATAAGTATGATGGTGTAGACGGCGAGCATAATAAAACTGCTATAGATTTGACGAACGCGAATCTTGTCCATATAGCTTGTAATCCAGAAATGAATTGTTCCTACAATGAACAATACTATCAGTAGACCTAAATAGGCCCATTGTGAGGTGGATACTACAGCGTAGTCGGTGTTCCACTGCACTTCGGTAAAACGTTTAAAATAGGTTAATACCATTTCTGGTTGGTGCCTGTTAAGGTATAACAACCATCCGGCATATAACCAATATGGTGTTATCAAACCGATTAGTGTCGCAAAGAATGTACGGATACCAAGCGAGTATACGGTGGTAGCCATTAGCACGATGTAGATAGGGACAAATAGCAGAAAATGTGGTTCCAACAAACTTACTAAACTGATGAGTAAGAAAATGTAAAACGTTCGTCCCATGGTGTCCTGATTCTGATAGCAGGAGAAGAGCAACAATAGCGACAATACTGTGCAGAGTAGTTCTGTAGCTGCTTGTGTTGATGGGAACAACCAACATGCAGAACAACACAGCAGAATAAAAAATACCGAAACCGAACGGCTGTAAACTCTAATTAGCAGGTTAATGTTGTTCAAGTGTATCATCGAGTAGACCGATGCAAAGAAACATGCAAACTGGAACCACCATCCTTGATGTGTCAACCCTGCCAAAAGCCAGATGCCGACACCATACAGGATGGTAATCGGCAACGTGCGGCGACTTTCGGCTATTTTATTCTGAAACCTCTTCATTATAAATCGGCTCCAATGTCACGACGGAAGTATTTGTCGGTAAACTGTATCTTCTGGGCCTCTTCGAACGACTTTTGTAGAGCCTCAGCTTTGTCTTTTCCGTACGATGATACAGCAATCACACGGCCGCCGGCAGTTACTATCTCGCCATCCTTTAAGGCTGTTCCGCTGTGAAATACAATGCTTCCATCAATGTTCTCAATACCTGTAATGGGATAACCCTTTTTGTATTCCTGTGGATAACCACCTGACACCAACATGACACATACGGCAGCACGCTCGTCGAACTCAATAGTACGTTTGTCAAGATTACCCTCGGCTACACCCTCAAACAGATCAACAATGTCGCTCTTCAGACGTAGCATTACGCTTTCGGTTTCAGGGTCGCCCATGCGGCAGTTATACTCAATAACCATTGGTTCACCCTTTACGTTAATAAGACCGAAGAAGATAAAACCTTTATAATCTATGTTTTCTGCTGCTAAACCTTCTACGGTTGGGCGTATAATACGGTCCTCTACCTTCTGCATCCACTCTTTGGTGGCAAAGGGAACAGGAGTAACGCTACCCATACCGCCAGTATTCAAACCGGTATCGTGTTCGCCAATACGCTTGTAGTCTTTAGCTTCAGGCAGAATCTTGTAGTTCTTTCCATCGGTTAGCACAAATACTGAGCATTCGATGCCACTCAGGAACTCTTCGATAACTACCTGACTTGAGGCATTGCCGAACATACCGCCCAGCATCTCCTTCAGTTCTTTTTTTGCCTCATCGAGTGTAGGCAAAATAAGTACACCCTTGCCGGCACATAATCCATCGGCTTTAAGTACGTATGGGGCTTCGAGGGTCTCAAGGAATTTTAATCCTTCTTCCAGATGCTCACCATCAAAAGTCTTATAGCGGGCAGTGGGGATGTTATGACGCTGCATAAAGGCTTTGGCAAAATCCTTTGAACCTTCAAGTACAGCTCCTGCTTTTGATGGACCAATCACGGGCACGTCCTTTGTACGATTATCGGCCTTCAGATTGTCGTAGATGCCTTTAACCAATGGGTCCTCAGGGCCAACGACTACCATATTGATGTTCTTCTCTACTACAAATGCTTTGATAGCCTCAAAATCATCGGCTTTTATGGCTACGTTCTCGCCACAATTACCTGTACCTGCATTACCTGGGGCAATGTAAAGCTTTTCGCATTTATCACTCTGAGCAATTTTCCAAGCTAAGGCGTGCTCACGTCCGCCACTTCCTAACAGTAAGATTTTCATATTTTTATTTTAAGTAATCTTCAAAATATTGGGTTATTCTCTCATGTAGATGCACAGAAGCATGGCCGCGCATATTGTGCTCCTCGCCTGGGTAAGCAAAGAAGTCGGGCTGTGTGCCTGCCTTGATGCAAGCGTCAAGGAAACTTAAACAATGCTGTGGTACTACTGTGTTATCGTTGTAGCCAGTAATGATCTGCAATTTTCCTTTCAGGTTTTTTGCCTTGCTAATCAGGCTACTCTTGGCATAACCCTCAGGATTATCCTGTGGTGTGCCCATATAGCGTTCGCCGTACATAACTTCGTACCACTTCCAATCGATAACAGGACCGCCAGCTACGCCCACTTTGAATACGTCGGGATAGTTCGTTATCAGTGAAATGGTCATAAATCCACCAAAACTCCATCCGTGTACACCTAGACGATTCATATCAACGTATGGCTGTTTCTTCAGGAACTCAACGCCCATCATCTGGTCTTGCATTTCTACCTGACCTAACTGATGGAAGGTGGCTTGCTCAAAGTCACGGCCTCTGTTCTCTGAACCGCGATTGTCTAAAATAAATACTATGTAACCTTTCTGAGCCATATAAGTTTCCCATGAGCGACTTGCGTAGTGCCATGATGCATCAACATTGTGTGCATGCGGACCGCCATAGACGTATACCACAGTTGGGTATTTCTTGTTGGTATCGAAATCGGCAGGCTTCACCATTCTATAATATAAGTCGGTGATGCCGTCGGCTGCTTTGATGCTGCCGTTCTCATATATAGGTTGCTGATATGCTGACCATGGATCGGCTGAGTTCAGTAGGGTGATAGGGGAAGGTTGGCGGGTGTTGGTTACCTGTATGCAGTTGGGGGTTGTAGGCTCTTGGAACTTGTCGTACATTTGTGCGCCAGTTGCTGATAGCTTACCATGATGCACTCCCTTACCATTGTCCAAAAGTGTACGCTTCCCATTACTGATGTTTACAGCCCAGATATTACTTTGCAGTGGGGACTTCTCGTTTGACGAGATGATTACCGTTTTTTCTTTCTGGTTGAATCCTAATATATCCATTACAACCCATTTGCCGCTGGTTATCTGTTTCAGTTCTTTGCCACTCTTGTCAAATAGGTATAGGTGGTTGTAACCGTCCTTCTGGCTCTGCATGATGAACTTGCTACTATCCCAAGGTAGGAACTGTATGGGAGTCTGTGGCTCCACGTATTTATCAGATGTTTCACGATACAGTTCGGCAATCTTCTTGCCTGATGCTGCATCGTACGATACCAGTCGACAATCGTTCTGCTTACGATTCAGCTCGAACATATAGATGGTTTTCTCGTCGGGACTCCATGCAATATTTGTGAAATAACGGTCGGTTGGGTCGCCGGCTTGCAGATATACGGTCTTGTCGGTTCCCAAATCATATACGCCGACAGTAACCTTATGACTGGTCATTCCTGCCATAGGATACTTGTCGGGCTCATAACTGGCCGAACGTGGGAATATGTCCACTTGAGGATAGTCGGTTACCATACTCTGGTCCATACGATAAAAGGCCAGTCGGTTACCCTTAGGACTCCAGAATGTGCCTTTCCTGATACCGAATTCATTGCGATGTACGCTCTGGCCGTAAACTATTTCGCGACTACCATCGGTGCTCAATTGATGCTTCACGCCATTGTTGTCGACCACATATAACTGATTGCTTTCAACCCATGCTGTTGCACGTGATATAGGGTTCCAGTCATTGGCTGTTTGTCCCGATATGCTATCTTGCCAAACTATCTGCTTGGTTTTGAAATCCAGCAGGATGAATGCTTTTCTGTTTCCAATTGCCACAATGGTTTTGTCGGAGTAGGGAAATGTGGCGTTCATTAGGTGGCGTACATATTGCTTATCATTACTGCCGGCCCATTTGTTGATCTCGTCGAGTGTAAACAGACGGGTTTTCTTGCCTGTCTTGGTGTTAATGATATTGCATTCTTCAACACCAGTCTCAATCAACCTCTCCCCCCACCATGTAAGCCACATATTCTGTGGTCGCAGGTTGGCATAGTTTGTTCCACCGAAATTCAAATCTTCGAGTGTGAAGAGCTTTTTGTCTTGAGCGCTCATGGTTGTAGCAGTCAATATTGTTGCCAATAAAGGCACCATCAGTTTAATCTTCATCATCGTCAAATCTCCTTTTCTTTCCAAAGTCCTTGCCTTTGCTAAAGTCTCGCTTGCCGCCACGCTTAAAATCCTTACGGTCCTTGCTTCTGCCGCCAAACTCTTTGCGTTCCTTTCGGTCTTTACCACTACGGTCAAAACTCTCGTGCCCACCGCGGTTTCTACTTAAATCGTGTTTATGGAAGGTAAAGCTCAGAATGTCGGCTTCTTCGTTCTCTTCTTTCTCTTCTAAACGTTTCTTAAATTCGCGCTCTTTCTTGAAACGATGCTTCTCGGCCATCTGGCGCTTTTCTTCCTCAGTCTTAACAATGCCGCCCTCTGAGCGGAAATCTTTCAATTTGCCATCGAACATCTGGTACTTGCGGAACTCGCACTCCAGACTACCATTATAAAGAGGAATCTTGATACTGGGCTTCAATCCTATTTGGTCAAAACATTCTTCACGGTAGCTCAGAATCCATGCGTCGTTACCCTTGAACTGATGCTTTAGTCGTTCGCCGATCATCTTGTAGGTTCCCAACAAGTCGGGCGTTGAGATTCGCTCACCATAAGGTGGGTTCGAAATCATGATGCTCTTGTTGGTAGGCTGTGTAAAGTTCTTGAAGTCCTGTTGCTCAATGGTGATAATATCGCTCAAACCTGCTGCCTTTACATTCATTCGCGCAGTATTTACAGCCTTCATGTCGATATCGTAACCATAAATCTTGTGCTTAAACTCACGTTCCTGGCTCTCGTCGTTGTAAATCTCGTCAAACAGGTCTGCATCAAAGTCAGGCCACTTCTCGAATGCGAACTCTTTGCGGAATAGGCCGGGAGCCATGTTCTTTGCAATCAGAGCTGCTTCAATCAGCAGAGTTCCACTACCACACATGGGGTCAATAAAATCGGTATCAGCTTGCCATCCTGAGAGCAAAATCATACCTGCTGCCAGTACCTCGTTGAGTGGCGCTTCTACACTTTCCTGACGATATCCGCGGCGGTGTAAACTCTCGCCGCTCGAGTCTAAACTCAATGTACACTTGTCTTCGGCAATATGCATATTGAGACGGATGTCGGGGTTGGCTACCGAGATGTTTGGGCGCTTACCCATCTTCTCGCGGAATTGGTCAACAATAGCATCCTTAACCTTGTACGATACAAATTTTGAGTGACGGAACTCCTCACTGAATACCACTGAGTCGACAGTAAATGTCTTATCGGTGCCCAGATACTCAGTCCAGTCAATCTTCTTGATCTCCTCATAAACATCGTCAGCGCTTTTTGCTTTGAAATGGCGTATCGGCTTCAAGATTCTGATAGCCGTGTGCAACTGAAAGTTTGCACGATACATCATTTCCTTATCACCCGTAAACGATACCATTCGTCTACCGATTTCTACATCACTTGCCCCCAATTGGGTCAACTCTTTTGCCAGCACAGGTTCCAGTCCCATGAACGTTTTGGCAATCAATTCGTATTTTTGTTCCATTACATTAAGTTTACAGGGTGCAAAGTTAATGAAAGTTCGCTCAAAAATACGCTTTTTTATTGTTAATCTAACAAAAAATCTTCGTTTTTATTAAAAAACGGTCAAAAATTGATGTTTTTCCAAATTAATTATTTATTTTTGCGACGTAATTGTGACCCAAGATGTATAAATTACTACTTTACGCTCAGGCGGATAATTCGATTCTCGTTCCAGCACTTTGGATAGGCGGAACGTTGTTGTTCTTGTGGCTGCTCATCATGATATTTTTGCAGCGTCGTACGGGGCGTCGGCTCCAAGCTGAGTTAGTAGAACTTGAAAAGGTACGTCAGAATAACGTTGAATCGGAATTTGTACTTAAAGCTATGAAACTTAGTACTTGGCATATTGAGGTTTCTACCATGACGCTTTATGTTGATGCAGACTTTCGTGATAATAAGGGTGGACTTGTCGGCCCGCCAGAATTCCCAGTCGCTGCACTCACAGATATTATTGATAAGGCAGATGGACAGCGTGTTAAAATTGCGATTGATAATATTTGCTCAGGCCAAAGTGCATCCTATCATGAGGTGTATCGTGTTTCTTTAGGTAAGGGTGCGCTCTATTATTGGGAAGAAAGTTTCGGAACAGTTGCTGCTCGCGATGAAGAAGGAAATCCTTCGCGCATAGTGGGAACTTCTATGCGTATTGATGCTCAAAAGCAGATGGAAGCTGATTTGATAGCAGCCCGTAACAAAGCTGAAGAAAGCGACCGCCTGAAAACTGCCTTTTTGGCCAATATGGGACACGAAATCCGTACCCCGCTTAATGCTATTGTCGGATTTGCAGATCTGTTGCCTGTGGTTGAGAGCGAAGAGGATCGCAATCAGCTTATTTCTGAAATTCAGAAAAATAACTATAAACTGCTTAATATCATCGATGGCTTGGTTAGTATGTCAAAGGTAGAGGCTGAGGCCAAGAGTTTAGTGAAGTCTCAAACCAATATCGTACCAGTCCTGCAGGAAATTGCTAACCAGTTCTCTACTATGGTCGATGGCACTACGGTTGCCTTGGCAACTCAGTTCCCGTATCCAGAGATTATGATGAATACAGATGTAGGCAAACTCAAGGAGATAATGAATAATCTCATGCAGAATGCTGTCAAGTTTACCTCGCGTGGTTCTATTACCTTAGGCTTTGATTTGTTACAAGGTGAAAAACTTATGCTGTGGGTTCTCGATACAGGTAAGGGTATTGATGAGGCTGATCAGCAACGAATCTTTGAACGTTTCTTCAAAGTTGACGAATACGTGCCTGGTACGGGTCTTGGTCTTTCGGTAGCTAAAAGTCATGCTGAGAGTTTAGGCGGTTCTATTGGCGTTGATTCTATATTGGGACAGGGTTCTCGTTTCTGGGTAGAGTTGCCATTAAGTTGATTTTTTCTTGTGGAATGCAACTTTTTTATTGTTTGATACGTCAAACAAACAGAAATTATTCATCGATAAGTGTTAATAGTGTATGTTAATTAAAAAGATTTTCTTAGCAATTTTGGTAGTGCTTGGTCTTACCTCTTGCAGTTGTAGTCGCGAAAATACTTCGTTTGCTTTTAGTTCAGGTGGTCCTTTAGTTACTCAAACACGTTCTTTGCGGGGGTTTGAGTCTATTGAGATTCTGGGATCGCCTACTGTGTTCTATCAACAGGGTGATTCTTTCTCGGTTAAAGTTAAAGGTCCTAAGGAGATGGTTGACAATATTCTTACCGACGTTTCTTTGAGAAAACTTACCATTCGTAATCGAGGTAAGATAGGTTTGTTTAATGTGAGTTTTGGTAACGACAATAAACTTGCTGTTTATGTGACTTCGCCTGATCTGGTTTCTGTGCATCTTGGTGGTTCTGGTGATTTTATCAGCGAAAAGACTGTCGATACAGATGTTATTAATATCAGTCTGAAAGGTTCTGGAGATATCCAGTTTGCTGATTTATTGTGTGACCACTGTAATATTGAGGTTGTTGGATCTGGTGATGCTTCTGTTAGAAATCTTGATACCCGTGAGACTGACGTTGTATTAATTGGCTCTGGTGATGTTAACATTCGTCAGCAGAACGCTAAAGCTACTCGTCTAACACTTCGTGGCTCGGGCGATGTAAATGTGGAGTTTGGATCTGGCTGTGGTTCCGTTGATGCAGAGCTGATGGGATCTGGCGATATAGGATTGCGTGGAACCGTTCAATCTTTTAATAAGCAAAAACATGGATCAGGTGATATTGATACTGATAAACTAAAGGTAGGATATTAATTTCCTACCTTTTTTCGTAAATAAAACCTAAATGTATAGCCAAAGTTTCCTTGTTTCGTTATAAATTCGTACCTTTGCAGCGAAATTTAATCGATTCAGGATGAAATATGCAATTATTGCTGCTGGCGAGGGATCGCGTTTAGCGCAGGAGGGCGTGCAATCGCCGAAGCCGTTAGTTAAAGTGGGTGGCGAACAGTTGATTGACCGCTTGATACGTGTGTTTATGGCTAATGGCGCCAGTGAGATATGTGTGATTTGTAATGAACAGATGACAGCTGTGGCTGATTATCTGAAGGAAGTTGCCGAGTCGGGGCGTGCGCCGCTTAGGTATAAAGTGAAGAGTACACCCAGTTCTATGCATAGTTTCTGGGAGCTGAGTCCATGGTTGCAGGATGAGCCGTTTGTGTTAACAACTGTCGATACAATATTCCGTGAGGATGATTTTTCGGTTTATGTCCAGACGTTTGGACAGATGGCTCAGAAGGGCGAGATTGACGGACTGATGGGTGTAACAGATTATATTGATGATGAAAAACCATTATATGTGGGGACAAATGCTTCTATGCAAATTACGGGATTCTATGATAAAGATGAGAGTCCTAAGTATATTAGTGGTGGAATCTATGGCCTTACGCCCAAGTCAATTTCTGTATTGCAGCGCTGTATAGAACGTGGCGAGAGTCGTATGCGTAATTTTCAGCGTGCTTTGGTGGCCGATGGCTTGAAACTGAAGGCTTATCAGTTTACAAAAGTTCTGGATATTGATCACGCTTGTGATATTGAGAAGGCTGAAGTTTTTCTGAATAGTTAGTAATTGGTAAATATGAGGATACTCTTGATACAGCGTGCAGAGAGATTTTCACCGAATTCGGTGGAGAAAGACAAGGCGATACTGGAAGCGGTAGGCGCAAAGCTCAATGCGGCTGGGCATGAGGTCGATATGGTGAGCGAGGAGCAAACTTTTCAAGTTGGGGCTTACGATAAAGTGTTGACGATGGGACGCTTGCAGGAAACGCTTGATAAACTTCAGGCGTTGAACGCTATCAACACATCGGCTGGTATCAGAAATTGTACTCGTTGTAGGTTGAATGTCATTATGCAACAAACGGGTACACCAATGCCACCAAGTGAGGGCATCTATGGTTATTGGTTGAAACGTGGCGATACGGCTGCACAGAATAAGAGTGATGTACAGTTTGCTGCTAACAAGAATGATCTGAATAAAAAAATAGAAGTCTTTGTGCAACGTGGCATAACAGACTATACTGTAAGTGCTCATGTACCAGGTGACTTGGTGAAATTCTACGGTGTTGTTGGTACGGGATTTTTCCGTTATTATTATCCCACTGATGATGGCGAGTCAAAGTTTGGCGACGAACAGCGTAACGGTACTGCCCATCATTATCCTTTTGAAGTTGAAACATTACAATCAGATGTAGAACAACTGGCTAAGGCTGTTGGAATTTGTGTTTATGGTGGTGACTGTATTATACGCGAGGATGGTAGCTTCTGCGTGATTGATTTCAACGATTGGCCCTCTTTCTCGCGCTGCCGTGAGGAAGCGGCTGGTGCAATTGCACAGCTGGTAATAGATTAAAATTAAAAACATAACATTATAATGGCAAGTTTTAAGGAGTTATTGAAATTATCGTTTAAATCGGAAGATACTGAAGAATGGTTGGATGTGCACTTTACACGTCCTATAGGATTGGTGTTCGCATTGTTGTGGAACAAACTGGATATTCACCCCAACGTGATTACAATTATATCAATATTCTTGGGGGTAGGTGCTGGTTGGATGTTCCATTATACTGATTTATTGCATAATATCTATGGCGTATTGCTATTGATGTTTGCTAACTTCTGTGATTCAACCGACGGACAGATGGCGCGTATCACCGGTAAGAAAACCTTGATAGGTCGTATGCTTGATGGTTTTTCAGGTGACTTGTGGTTTACAGCTATATATGTTGGTATTGTAGTGCGTTTATGGAACCAGTTTATTCCAGGTACTGATATACAGTGGGGTATCTGGGGCTTTGTGCTATGTGCTGTAGCTGGTTTTGGTCTACATGCCAAGCAGAGTTCTTTAGCCGATTACTATCGCCAGATTCACCTATTCTTCCTATTGGGTAAGGATGGGAGTGAACTGGATAACTACAAGCAGCAAAGAGCTACTTATGAGGCACTGCCTAAGAGCGATGTGCTTTCGCGCGTGTTCTATTATAATTATGCCAATTATTGTAAGAGTCAGGAAAAACGTACTCCACAGTTCCAGAAGTTCTTTGCTGGTTGGAAGTTGAAACCACAAGAAGAAATCCGTGAGCGCTTATTAGCTGGCAGCCGTCCGCTCATGAAGTACACTAATCTGCTTACGTTCAATAGTCGCGCTATCACTATCTATGTGACGTGTCTGTTAGATTGCCCTTGGGTTTATCCGCTGGTTGAGATTACTATCTTCCAGGCTATGTATGTGTATATGCACAGAACTCATGAAAAACTCTGCGCTTCGTTATGATTAAAGGATATATATTTGACTACGGCGGCACCCTCGATACGGGAGGGCAGCATTGGGGAAAGGTGATATGGCATGCTTATGAGCGCCAGCAAGTGCCAGTGAGCGAAGCTGACTTTCGTGATGCCTATGTGTATGCCGAACGCACATTGGGCAAGAATCCTATTATCAAACCCGATTTTACTTTTAAACGTACATTGAAGGAAAAGATTCGCATAGAATTGGAGTTTTTGGGTAAGTCAGAATATCAGGAGGCTGTTGTTAATGACCTTTATGGCATCACGCAGACAGAAACAACCCGTAGTCGTGAGGTGCTGATTGAACTTAAGAAATACTTTCCGATGGTATTGGTGAGCAACTTTTATGGAAATATATCTACAGTACTGAAGGAGTTTAAGTTGGATGGTATTTTCGATACTATCATCGAAAGTGCTGTGGTGGGTGTGCGTAAACCCGATCCCAAGATTTTTACACTTGGTGTTGAGGCTCTTAAAATGCAACCTGATGAGGTTGTTGTGGTAGGCGACAGTATGGATAAGGACATTATTCCTGCCTCCAAGGCTGGTTGTCATACAGTATGGTTTAAAGGCGAAGGCTGGACTAACGACCCCGTGGATGCAACTGCGGCAGAGCGTATTATTACGGAGCTTAAGCAGTTGAAAACTCTTGACGTTACCAAGCGGTAGGGCCTATAGCGTAAATTATAATTCACAATTAATGAATAGACGAATAATATTTTTATTAAGTGTCATGTTGATGACCATGAGTGTGTGGGCACAGCATGTTATTACCGGTCAGATAGTTGATGCAAAGACTGGCGAGCCTATTCCTTTTGCAAGTGCTCAGTATTTGGGGCATGGGGTAGGAGTTGCCTCGGACATAGATGGCAATTTTACTATTGTTCGTCATAATGGCTGGCAACTTACGTTTACTTCGGTTGGCTACGTTTCTCATACGGTGCAGATAAATTCAAGCATAAAGAGTGTTTTAAAAATTGGGTTGAAAACCGATAACCGTATGCTGAAAGAGGTCACTATTAAGACCAAACGTGGTCGTTATAGTCGAAAGAACAATCCTGCTGTAGAGATGATGCGCAAGGTGATTGCAGCTAAGAAACAGACAGACTTGGCCAATCGCGATTACTATCAGTATAACAAGTATCAGAAGATAACACTGGCCCTAAACGATTTTAAACCAGAGGTTCTCGACTCTCCTAAATATAAGCGTAAACAGTGGCTTATTGACCAAATTGAGGCGTGCCCTTATAACAATAAACTAATCTTGCCTGTGAGTGTAGACGAGACTGTGTCGCAGAAAATCTATCGTAAAAAACCGCATGACGAGAAGACTATTGTTAAAGGTATCAATACTCAAGGTATCAACGATTTGTTTCAGACTGGCGATATTCTGAATACAGTAATTAAGGATGTGTTTACTGATGTCAATATTTACGATGATCAGATACGTATGTTGCAGTACCCTTTTACCTCGCCTATAGGTAAGGATGCTATTGGCTTCTACCGCTATTATATAGAGGATACGTTGATGGTTGATAAGGACTTGTGTTATCATCTGCATTTTTTGCCAAACAACCAGCAAGACTTTGGTTTCCGTGGCGATCTGTATATCTTGGCTGATTCAAGCTGGCAAGTAAAGCGCTGTGAGATGACCATTCCCAAGAAAAGTGACGTGAACTTTGTAGAAAATATGCAGGTTGTGCAGGAGTTTACACAGTTGCCTGATGGTGACTGGGTACTCAGTGTCGATGACATGTTTACTGAAATTAAACTGGCAAGCTTCCTGCAGAAATTTGCTGTGATACGCAATACTCGAATCAATGATTATGCCTTCGATGAGTTGCCTAAACAGTTGTTTAAAGGCTCGAAGAAAGAGGTGAAGGATGTGAATGCCATGATGCGAGGAGACGATTTCTGGAACCAGTATCGTCAAGTAGAACTCACTAAAGGTGAGAGCAGTATGGGTGACTTTGTTGCCAACCTACAGAATGTCAAAGGGTTTAAGTACATCATCTTTGGTTTGAAGGCTTTGGTGGAGAACTTTGTGGAAACTGGAACCAAGAAACATCCCAGTAAAGTGGATATAGGCCCAATCAATACCATGATTACCAAGAATGTTATTGATGGTGTTCGTACCCGTCTGTCTGCTCAGACTACGGCTAATCTTGACTCCAACCTATTCTTGCGTGGCTATGTGGCTCGTGGATGGGATTCAAAGAAATGGTATTATAAGGGTGACGTGATATGGTCGTTTAATAAGAAGGAGTATCTCCCTCGTGAATTTCCACAGCGCACGCTTACTTTCTCGTCGACTTACGATGTAATGTCTCCATCAGACAAGTTTATGCATACCGATAAGGATAATGTATTTACAGCGTTTAAGTGGTCAAAAGTTGATAAGATGATGTTCTATAACCGTCAGACTTTGACCTTTGAACGTGAAGAAGACTGGGGATTTCGAACTACACTGCAGATGAAAACAGAAGAGAATGATGCCTGTGGAAATCTGTACTTTATACCACTATCGGAAAGTAACGACCGTAGAACGTGGACAAACTGGAGTAACCCTGTAGCTGAACGAACATTCGATCAGACATTAATTCCTGATAACAATTGGACACCCGCTGCTTCCCGTAAAATTCGAACAACTGAACTTAGGGCAGAATTGCGTTTTGCTCCGGGTGAGACTTTTATCAATACCAAACAACGACGTCTGCCCATTAACCTTGATGCACCTGTGTTTACGGTAAGTCATACCTTGGGATTGAAGGATGTATTGGGTGGTCAATATAGTTACAACTACACCGAGGCTTCTATCTATAAACGTTTTTGGCTTAAGTCGTGGGGTAAGATGGACTTTAAATTTAAGGGTGGTATCCAATGGGAAAAGGTGCCGTTCCCGTTGCTTATTATGCCTGAGACAAATCTCTCGTATATTGTGCAGGACTACACCTTCGAAGCAATTAATAATATGGAGTTCCCAACCGATCGCTTCCTGTCAGGTCAAGTCAATTGGGATTTGAATGGTAAGGTTCTGAATCGTATTCCCCTATTGCGTAAACTCAAATGGCGTGAATGGATAGGCTTCCGTATATTGTGGGGTGAGTTGAGCGATAAGAATAATCCTTACCTGGAGCACAATGTTGGTAATCCGTTACTTATGTATTTCCCCGAGGGTAGTTATGTTATTAATCCAAAGCGTCCGTATATGGAATTGAGCTTGGGTGTGCATAATATTTTCAAGATTGTTCATGTGGAATATATACGTCGACTCAACTATAACGAATTGCCTACAGCTCACAAGCATGGTGTAAGGTTTATGGTGCGAGCTACCTTCTAAAAATAAAGAAAGCAAGAGTGTCATCACGACAGTCTTGCTTTTCCATTTTCTAACTAACTTATTATCAACTATTCATTACTCATTTCTGATTTTGCTGGTGCAAAGTTACGAAGAAAAATGCTCGAAATCAATACTTTAATGTAAAAAAACACACGTAAACGTTTGCGATTTTCAAATAAAATATGTACCTTTGCAACGTCACATTATACTATTAACGTTATGGTTACAAATAAACGTAGAACCTCCCTTAAGGACATCGCTCAGGAATTGGGTGTAAGTATTGCTACTGTTAGCCGTGCTTTGCGTAGTTCGCCTGAGATTGGACAGGCTATGCAGGAAAAGGTAAAGGAGCTGGCACGTAAAATGAATTACCGTCCCAATCCCTTTGCTCAGAGTTTGCGTAAGGAGGCTCCGAGGGTGATAGGTGTGGTAGTGCCTAACTTAGTTACGCATTATTATGCGGCTGTGCTTGATGGTATAGAGGATGAGGCTCGTAAAGCAGGTTATTCTGTGATTAGCGCTAATACCCATGAAGATAGTGAAATTGAAGTAAAGGCTATCGATAATTTTATTAACTTACACGTTGAGGGAATCATTGCCTGTTTAGCACAGGATACTCGCGACTATAGTCACTTTGAAGAAATCTATAATATGCAGATTCCTATGGTGTTCTTTGGTCGTACCTGTTTGTCCGATAAATTCTCGTGTGTAACGGCTAATGGAGATGTGGCAGCCCAACAGGCTACTCAGCATTTGATTGATACGGGTAGTAGGAGAATTGCATTTGTGGGGGGACCTAATCACCTTGATATGGTTGTACGTCGTAAACATGGTTATTTAGAGGCACTGCGTGAGAACCATATCCCCATTGAGCGTGAGTTGGTTGTATGCGAGAAAATAGACTACGATTGGGCATTAGAGGCTACCACCAAATTGTTGGAGATGGATAATAGACCCGATGCAATTTTAGCTTTCAACGATATCATAACGTTTGCGGCCTTTACGGCTATCAAACAACAAGGCTTGTGTATTCCAGATGATGTGGCACTCATTGGTTTTACTGATGATGTACACGCAGGATATGTTACCCCACGGCTCTCGGCAATTGTTGACCAAAGCTATGAAATGGGCACTGAAACCTGTAAGTTGTTGCTGAAGAATATCAATGGCGATAATACTATATACAAGAAGATAGTACCCCAAAAACTTGTGATTCGCGAAACCTCAGCTAAGAAATAAAAACCTTTTGAATATATGAAACGTCTACTTACCTATGTTGTTTGTTTGTTTTGTCTCACTGTAAGTGCGGCCAAAACAGGTATCCCCGATATGAAATTCCGCCGCATGGATGCACGTGATGGTTTGTCAAACTCACAAATCAACTATCTTTTCCAAGACTCGCGTGGGTTTATCTGGATTGGTACATCATATGGATTGAATCGTTATGATGGCTACCGTTTTCGTGTTTATTATTCTGATCCCAATGATACTACAACGTTGCGAAATAATCTCGTAGACCAAATATGGGAGGATGGGGATGGCATGCTGTGGCTCAAGCAGGGTATGAACTACAGCTTGTTTAATCCGTTTACTGAGACGGTGAACCGCAATCCCAAGTCTATTTTGACCAAGTGGGGCATTAAAGGTAATATCGACCGTTTCTATATTGACTCGCAAAAACGCTTCTGGGTTAAGACTTACGATGAAGGCCTGTATTGTTATTCCCCTCGTAAAAAGTCTTTTAAACTTATTAAATATGGTTATGAGAAGAACGAGATCCCCAAGGAATACAACTTCTCGAACTTTGCAGAATGGAACGACAAACTGCTCGTTACGTCAAGTGATGGCGATATGATGGTCATTGATGGCGAAAAGGGTGAAATATTGTTGAAAGACGATTTTATGAAGAACAACGGCGGTCAGTCAAGTCAAGGATACTACTGCTATGTCGATAAACACAGTAACTATTGGGTGCTTACCTTAGGCAACGTTTTTGTGTATGACCAGAGGGATAAACAGTGGTATGCTCATCTTAATGACTATCTGGCACATTATGGTATAGCTCCTTTGCCAGCTGGTTTACAGGTATGGGATGTGTGCATGGACCAGCGTGGTTGGATGTGGATAGCTACCGATCACTACGGTATCTATGTTATTGATACCAAAAATGGTGAGGTGAAGAACTTTATGAACAATAAATACGATGCCACCTCTATTAGCGAGAATACCTTAAAAAAATTGATGTTGGACCGTACTGGTAATATGTGGATAGGTTGCTATCGCAACGGTTTAAACCAATATATCGAGAAACTTTTAGGTTTCAATACCTTGGAAGTGGGTGATGTAAACACTACCACTGTTGATATTGCAGGCAACTGGTGGTTTGGTACCGATAATCGGGGTATCATTAAGTATATGCCGTCTACAGGTGAGACGGAGGTTTACGACAAGGCGCGTTGTGGTTTTGCCTCCGATGTGATGGTGGCGAGTTGTGGTGCTAAGGATGGGTCTGTATGGTTTGGTACCTATAATGGCGGTTTGATACATCTTAGTAATGGTCAGACCAAAAACTATACTATGGCTAATACCAATGGTCAATTGCTCAATAATAATATTTGGTCTGTTACCGAGGATAAGTGGGGGGATATTTGGGTTGGCACCTTAGGTAGCGGTGTGCAGCGCTTGTCTGTCAGAACCAATAAGTTCCGAACCATCAACTCACATAACTCTACTCTTCCCGAGGACTTTATGACCACTGCCAACTGGACTGCTAAAGGCTGGCTCATGGTAGGTCACTCACAATATTATTCGCTCATCAATCCTGTAAGCGGTAAGGTTATGAATATGATAATTCCTGCCTTCGAGGGGCAGACTGCTGCAATGCCTACCACTACCTGTGTTATGGAAGATAGCAGAGGTCTGGTATGGCATGGCTCTACTTCTGGCTGTTGTGTGGTTGATTGGAAAGCCAACAAACAGACTCTGTTAGATATGACCAGTGGTCTGTTAGGCTCAAGTGTGGTTGGAATTGCCGAGGATAAACTGCACACCATGTGGGTAGTTACTGAGTATGGTATATCTAACGTGGTACCTAAAAAGGATGATCAGGGAAACTGGTTTTTCAACATACGTAGTTTCAGTACAAAAGATGGTCTACAGCAAGGGCCATACAATCAGCGTTCTATTAGCATTACGCAGGATGGTCTCGTACTGGTTGGTGGCGTGAATGGTGTAGACGTGATTAACCCTAAACTCGTTACCAATATCGACAACAATGAAACGCCAATCTTCAGTGGACTTAAACTCTTTGGAAAGGAATTGCGTATTGGCGAGGCTTACGATGGTCGCGTTATCTTGACTGAGGATATGAACGTGAGTCGAGAACTCGTTTTGCGTCACTACGAGAATCAGTTCACTATACAGTTGGCTACTGATAAAGGTGAGATGCATAACGACTCTCGTTTTATTTACCAGTTGGAAGGCTTTAACGATAAGTGGATTAAAACGGAAGAGAACGATCCTAACATTAGTTATATGTCGTTGCATCATGGTGAGTATACGCTTCATGTGCGTATGCTCAACGAGGATGGTACGATGGGGGAGAATGAGGCCACTCTTAAAATTGTAATTACCCCTCCATTGTTACGTAACCGTTGGATCATGGTTATCTTTATTGCTATAGTGCTTATAGCGATATTCCTCTGGCGACGCATGTTCTTAAAGCAGCAGGCAGAGAAAACCGAACGTGACTATTTACGCATGGAGGTTATGAAGAAACAATGGATGGCGGAGATGCGTGCAGAGTTACAACAGCAACAGGAGAGTGATCATAAAGCTCAGGCTGAAGAGCTGTATAATGAGGCTTGGAGTATTGAGGAAACTGTGAAGAAACCTCATGATTTGCAGCATTTTATGAAAGAGCAGTGTGCCCAGTTTAAGGCCCCACTTGGCAAGCATGTTAAGTTCTCTTTCTTCCCCTTGGCTAATGATTTGACTGTAGACTTTGATCTTGAACAGATGGCACAGGCTGTGCAGATGCTCCTTAATAGTTGTGCCTTGTTTTCACCTACCGATTGTAAGATAAAGGTATTTGTTGACAAGACCTCAACCTCTGGCTCTATCCGTATTTCCGATAATGGTGTGGGTATTCCTGAGGGTGCAGAAGAAACAATTTTTGATCCGATGGTTAGTGATGATGACTCTGGTATCAGTTTGTTCTTTGTTAAGGCCATTGTTGAGATGCACGGCGGAACTATTACGGCAGAAAATAACCCCAGTGGTGGGTCTATCTATACCATTACGCTGCCTGTAGAGGAGACAGCAGCCGAGGAGGCGGTGATGATGGACGATGATGAATAGAATAAACATTGAAACCAATAATAAAAAATGAGACAATTTAAATTATTTGTAGCTGCCATGCTGCTTGCAGAAACGGCAATGGCAGTTGAAGTGTCTAACGAAAACTACGTGACGATCCGACCTGACGGTGGTCAGGCTAAGGTCATTCGCTTAGAAGTGATGAACAACCAAATCATTCGCGTACGTGCTACGTCGAAGGATGCCTTACCCGACAAGCCAGCCTCGCTTATGATTGTGCCACAGATTGCACCTGTCAAAGGTAGTTATAGCATTACCGACGAGGGAGCAACCGTTGTGGTTAAAACTCAAAAGGTAAAGGCTGTGATAGAGAAATCTACAGGGCAGATAACTTTTTTCGATGCAACAAACAGGCAGCTGCTTAAGGAGGCGCAGAATGGAAAACAGTTTTGGGATTTTACAGTACCTGAGCGTGAATTAGGTATGAAGACCGGTTATACTGTTCCCGAGGACCAAAAGCATGGCCTTTCTTGGCAAATGAAGTTCGACTCTCCCGCTGATGAAGCTTTCTATGGTTTAGGTCAGCACCAAAGTGAGGAATTTAATATGAAAGGCAAGAACGAAGACCTGTTCCAATATAACACAAAGGTAAGTATCCCCTTCGTGCTCTCAAATAAGAACTATGGTTTGCTGTGGGATTCATACAGCTACTGTCGTTTTGGCAATCCCAACGATTATCTCCAATTGAATCGTGCTTTCAAATTATACGATCGTACTGGTAAACCTGGACACCTTACAGGTACATATGTTGATGCCCGTGGTAACAAGTTTGTTCGCGCCGAAGACTCTATATATTATGAATACGGAACACCTGTAAAGTCGGAAATTGCTCTGAAAACCGATAATGGCGGTATCAAGAATTTTCCGAAGGGTGTTAATCTGATGGGGGCTAATGTTACTTACGAAGGTTTTATCGAGCCTGAGTGCTGTGGGAAGTGTCAGGGTAAAAAGCAGTTGTATCAGTTTGTTCTTTACTATTCTGGCTATGTTAAGGTATATATTGATGGTAAGGAGGTCGTTCCTGAACGTTGGCGTACTGCCTGGAATCCCAATACCTATAAGTTCTCAACTGAGTTGCAAAAAGGAAAGCGCGCGCAGTTACGTATAGAGTGGCGACCTGATGGAGGCGAAGCATATTGTGGATTACGTGTAGCCGAACCTCGTAGTAAGGAAGAGCGTGAACAGTTGAGCGTATGGAGTGAAATGGCTAAGGATATGGACTATTACTTTATTGCTGGTGATAATCTCGATCAGGTTATCTCTGGCTATCGTACCCTTACTGGAAAGGCTTCACTTTATCCCAAATGGGTACTTGGTTTTTGGCAGAGTCGTGAGCGTTATAAAACTCAAGATGAACTCGTAGGAACTTTGGCCGAGTTCCGTAAACGACATATCCCTATTGATAATATCGTACAGGATTGGAACTATTGGCCTGAGGATCAGTGGGGAAGTCATGAGTTCGAAGCTTCACGCTATCCCAATCCTCAAAAGATGCTCGATGATGTACACCAGATGCATGGACGTTTTATGATTTCTGTATGGCCCAAGTTCTATTGCAACACCGATAATTATAAGGAGCTCGACGCTAAGGGGTGGATGTATGTTCAAAGCCCCGTGGATGATATTCATGACTGGGTGGGCCCTGGCTATACCAATGGATTCTACGATGCCTACGATAGTGGAGCTAGAAAAATGTTCTGGCGCCAGATGGATGAGAAATTATATACGAAGTTTAAGTTTGGGGTCGACGCTTGGTGGATGGATGCTTCTGAACCTAATGTCCGCGACTGCACCCCCATGTGGTATCGTAAGGCACTCTCTGGCCCTACAGCTTTAGGAACTTCGACCGAATACTTCAATGCCTACAGCACAGTGAATGCTGATGCTATCTATAATGGTCAGCGAGAAACATGGAAGAAATTATCAAATAAACCACTTAACGAACCACGTGTGTTCTTGCTCACGCGCAGCGGATTTGCTGGAGAACAGCGTTACTCAACAGCTACATGGAGTGGCGATATCGGTACTCGTTGGGAGGATATGCGTGCGCAGATGACTGCAGGATTGAACTATTCTATCTCAGGTATTCCATTCTGGGGTATGGATCAAGGGGGCTTCTGTGTGGAGAACCGCTATGTTGCTGCCCAACAGCTTTTTGATCGCACAGGGCAGGAGAATGAAGATTTGAAAGAGTGGCGTGAATTGCAGACGCGTTGGAATCAGTTTGGTGCTTTTATTCCCTTGTTTCGTAGCCATGGACAGTGGCCATTGCGTGAAATTTGGAATATAGCTCCCGACGAACATCCTGCCTACAAGTCGTTTGTTTATTATGATAAGTTACGCTATCGCCTTATGCCTTATCTATACTCATTGGCAGGATGGGCACATTTTAAGGATTACACTCTGATGCGAGCACTGATTATGGACTTTAATGGTGATAAGGAGGTTGAGAATATCGGTAACCAGTGGATGCTTGGTCCGGCACTCATGGCTTGTCCTGTAGGTTACTACAAGGCTCGCAATCGCAGTGTTTACTTCCCCTCTCAGTGTGGTTGGTATAATCTCTATACCAATGAGTATATTGAAGGTGGTCAGCAACTCGTAGTTGATGCACCCTACGAACAGATACCCGTATTTGTCCGCGAAGGTTCAATCATTCCATTCGGTCCTGATATGGAGTGGAGCGATGAAAAGCCTGCAGAACTTATTAATCTCTATATTTATGCTGGTAAGGATGGCTGTTTCCAGCTCTATGAGGACGAGGGTACTAACTATAACTACGAAAAGGGTAAATATGCGGTTATTGATATTACTTACAACGATGCTACCCGTACAGTTAGCTTTGGGGCTCGTAAAGGACAGTTCACAGGCATGCTCAAGAACCGCCAGTTTAACATTATACTCATTACGAAGGAAAAGTCACAACCTCTGAACTTGGATAATCCAAGTGGAAAACAGGTACAGTATAATGGTAAGGCAGTGACAGTGAACTTGTAGTTCTTGAATCTTGTTAAAATAGATTAAAAAAGCGATGCGTTGGTTGCAACGTATCGTTTTTTTTAGTACTTTTGCAAACTTTTTCAGAGTAACGATATAAATATGAGGCAATTAAAGATTCAAAAAAGCATTACCAACCGATCAAGTGAGGCACTGGATAAGTATCTTGTAGAAATCGGTCGTCAACCCCTTGTCACTATCGATGAAGAGATTGAGCTGGCTCAGGCTATCCGTCGTGGAGGTCCTGAAGGCGAGAAGGCTAAGGAACGCCTGGTTACAGCTAATCTACGTTTTGTTGTATCTGTTGCAAAACAGTATCAGCATCAAGGTTTGACATTGACCGATTTGATTGATGAAGGTAATATAGGACTGGTTAAGGCAGCTGAGAAGTTTGATGAGACACGCGGCTTTAAGTTCATTTCTTATGCTGTGTGGTGGATTCGTCAGAGTATTCTGCAGGCTATTGCCGAGCAGAGTCGTATTGTACGCTTGCCTTTGAACCAGAGTGGTGCTCTGAGCAAGATTAACCAGGAAATCAATAAGTTTGAACAGATGCACCAGCGTCGTCCATCTGTTACAGAGTTGGCTGAGCTTACACAGATAGAAGAGTCGAAGATTGAGCAGACAGCCAAGGCTGATAGTCACCATATGAGTATCGATGCTCCATTTGGTGAGGACGATGACAATTCTATGGCTGATATGTTGAGCTCGGGTGAAGATACCCGAACCGATAAGTTGGTTGATTATGAGTCGCTTACATCCGATTTGGATAATGTGCTACGCAATGTTCTGAAGGATCGCGAACTGAAGATTGTGAAAGAGTGCTTCGGAATTGGTTGTCAGGAGCGTGGTCTTGAGGAAATCGGTGCCGAAATGGGACTCACTCGTGAGCGCGTTCGTCAGATACGCGAAAAGAGCATTACCAAATTGCATGATAGTGGTTATGCTCGTATTTTGATGAAATACCTTGGTTAATTCAGTTGTTTATTAACTGGTAGCGATACAATGAACCGGGCACCATCTGTATAGGTGGTGTCCAGTTCTACTTTTCCACCTAATTGCTCGGCTAACCTACGACTCAGTGGCAGTCCTAATCCTATACCTTCTTTAAAACTGTCTAGCTTCACAAAACGATCAAAAATGTGTTCTGCTTCTTCAATAGGAATACCACTACCAGTGTCTTGTACTGCAATCTTAAGAAGTCCATTTTCTAGTTTCGCCTTCAAAATAATGCTGCCTATACTGGTATATTTTACGGCATTATCCAGCAAGCATGCAAAAATACGGCGTAACATGTTCTCGTTGGTCTTTAGAATGAAATCATCGGATAAATCTGTTTCTACGCTGATGGTTATTTCCTTGGATACATAGTCCTTGTATTCTGTTTGTAGTCCGTGTAGAACGTTGTTGATGTTTGGCATGTCGTTTTTAGCCAGTTTATCGGTAGACTCAATCAGTGACAGGCCGATAATTTCATCTATCAGTACAGTTATCTGTCGAGTGCTCTTCTGCATCATTGTTGCGATATTTTTACGTTCCTCAGGGTCGCCTTCTAAATCTGGATCAGCTATTACCTGCGCAAAACCAGTAATAATGTTCAGTGGTGTGCGTACCTCATGACTTACGTTATGAATAAAGGCGGTTTTCATTTTTTCCGATTCCATTGCCTTGTTGTAGGCCTTTTGCAATTCTAACTCATGCTTTCTACGTGTCTGTACAATATATACAAGAGCCATAATCAATAGTATCAGTAGGAATATAGCACCTAACAGCGCAAAGGTTCTGTCGTTGGCAGCCTTTTTTTCGGCTTCGTATAATTCTATCTGATCCTGGATACCTTGCATACTATTTGTTAGTACTACGTTGTCAATCGAGTCGCTTGCCAACGATTCTTTCTTAAACGATTTGTAGGCCTCTTCCCATCGGCCTGCACGTTCGTACATTAGTGGGATGGCATCGGCCCCTTCGTCGCCAAGTTCTCTTTTAGCATATTCTATGGCCTCGTCTATTTTTCCGATACTCGCAAGATAGTAAGCCTCCATACTTCTGCCGTGAACCGATGATTTGCCTTGTGCTTCCCCTTCCTTGTATACTTTATAGCCTTCCAAGAATTTCTGTATATCTCCACGGTTGTAGGCAGTCAGTGCTTTGCGGGTCTCTATATCGAAAACACGTTCGGGTGAGTATTTCTCTGCTATAGCTTTAGCTTTATCCATCATTTCTATGGCTTCGTCGGGATCATCGTCAATAGCCACGTTAACGATATTCATATAAATAGGTGGAATACTCTCATAGTAACCGTGTTTTTTCATCAGTTCAATAACCTCGATAAAGCATTTTTTTGCTGCCTCTTTGTTACCACAGTAGCGATTTATATGTCCCATCATATTCACGGCCATATACATCTCTTTATTTAATTTTTTCTCGCGCAACTCTTTGGATAGTTGCAGAGCTTTACCATAAGCTTCATAGATCTTCTGACGGTTCATCTCGAAGATGATATCGTTGCAGCGCTGGGTGTAGTAGCCATGCAGGTCGTTCTGCTCCAGCAGATAGTTCTGCAAGTTGGTTAGATGCTTATAGAACCTGGCGCTATCGCCATCATTGAATGCATGAGTCATAGAGTCGCGAAGAATTTTATATTTCGCGTCTTTCTTATGGTCTACGTTTGCATGGCATACACTCGTTCCAGATAGTAGTGCTATCGCCAATAGGATTTTAGTTATTTTCATGCCACAAAAATACAAACTTTTCTATAAATACCAAATGTTTTCTCATTTTTTTATTATCTTTGCAGCAAATTTTATTTGATTATGAAGAAAATATTTCTTATTACACTAATAACAATGCCGTTTCTGTTCGCAGGATGTGGTCAGAAAAAGCAACACGATGACATTATAGTAGAGCATACTGAGGCACCTAAACCTCAGGCTCCCATCCGTATGCAGGATTATAAAGATGTGAAGGATGTGCAATGGTTGGGCAAACAGTATCAAGTTGAGGTATCGCGTACAGCCGATGACTCACTACGTATGGTAAAAGATGAGACTGGTCAGAAGTTTGTTGATAACCGCATTATCCTTAAGGTGATTCGTACTGATGGTAGTGTATTCTGCACTAAAACCTTTACCAAGGTGGCTTTTGATGGCTGCTTAGATGATGATTATCGTAAAACAGGTATTCTCGAGGGCCTCGTGTTCGATAAAGCTGAGGGTAACCAACTTTTCTTTGCTGCCAGCGTATGTCATCCTCAGACTGATGAATATATTCCACTCATTGTAACTCTCAGCAATTTTGGTGAGGTGGGTGTTGCTCGCGATCAGGATTTGGAATAATGTCATGAGACAAAAGAAAAGTATTATAATTGCTGGCAGCATTGTTTTGTTGCTTATTGTATTTGGTTTGGTGTTTGGTTGTCGTCAGCAAAAACAACCGGCAAACATTCAAGCTGGATTGGCACAGGGTGTCGATACTGTTCCTATGCTTATTATGCAGGTACAGAAGTGCTCTAAGCTTTATACGGCTGAATATCGTGTGCATAAGATTATCACCCATGATGATGCTTTGCGCCTGAAAGGCCAGCTAATGAGTAAGTCGTTTAATGTTAAGGTGCCTTTGGCTGATAGGAAGATTGCAATCCCAATGGATGCGAAGATTAAGGCCTATATCGACTTCAGTGAGTTTTCTGAGAAGAACATAGAATGTAGTGGTAATAAGATAACCATAATCTTGCCAGATCCTCAGGTTATTATGACCAGTTCTAAGATTAATCAGCAGAATGTCAAGCAGTATGTGGGTTTGACGCGTGCACATTTTAGCGATGAAGAGTTAGCCAATTATCAACAGCAGGGTAGGGAGGCCATCCTTCAGAGTATTCCTGATATGGGAATAGAGGAGATGGCACGTGCGAATGCTGCCAAGGTGTTAGTTCCGATGCTAACCCAACTGGGGTATGCCGAAAGCGATATTACGATAGCCTTCCGTCAGGACTTGGATTTTAAGCATGGCTATCAAGGATTAATACGGATGGAGGATTAGAGTTATGAAAAAGTTTCATGTCATCATAGGTGTGGTAATTGTTGTTGCACTAATAATTCTCGTGTTTTGGGTAAAAAGTGCACTGAAAAGTAACTATTTAGAATTAGGATCGAATGAAACGATTGATCCTACGCCTACACAGATTCAGTCCATTCGCGACATTGGCGAATGGGAATTCCTCTCCATTTCGGCTGAAGAGATGGTAGATACTATTCGTAAAGGTTTCTTTACTGACGATGAGTTGGTGCGTATTTATTATGGTACTTTGCGTTTGGGTATAGATATGAAATCGTTGGCTGATGATGCCATTAGTGTGAAGAGGGATAGCGTGGAGGTTGTTCTTCCCAAAATAGGCTTACTCGATAAAGACTTTATTGACGAGGCTAAGACCAAGTCGTTTTACGAGTCTGGTCGTTGGAACTCTCAGGCACACGAGGCCTTGTATCGTAAGGCTCAGCGCCAAATGTTGCATAACTGTTTAACACCTGCCAATCTCGAAGCTGCTGAGACTAATGCCGAAGCCCAGTTCCGTAGCTTTATGATCAGTCTCGGATATCAAAATGTTAGCATACGTTTTAAATAATCTCCTTTGGAGACTTTCGCTAAAAGAAAGAATAGAATTACATACTTGAAATAATACTATTCCAAGCTTTACTTAGTGCTGTCATGTTTGGAAAAAGAATATTAGCCCCAGCATCAAGTAGAACTTGATCTTGTAGTGGTCCTGTGTTAACAGCTATGGTATAAATCTTTGCTGCAACACCGGCACGTACGCCCAATGGCGCATTTTCCACAACAATAGCTTCGCATGGTAGAAGACCGCCTGCCTTTTCCAGTCCCATCAGATATGGATCGGGATTAGGCTTTCCGCGTTTTACATCATATGCTGTGGTAATATGTTCTGGCGAAACATACTGGCCGAAATCGCGCAGAATTCTTTGTATCAGTGGTTTCTGTCCAGATCCTGTTACGATGCCGATAGAGAGTCCTGCATTGGATATCTGCTCCATAAGCGATAGTATTCCTGGCATGATGGGCGCCTCGGGCATTGAATGAAAAATGCGTGTTTTTTCATCGTACATGAGTTGCGATTCAGCTTCAGTTATCTCGCGTCCCTGTTGTTTGCGAACCATATGCCTAATGGTGTCTACGCCACGAGCACCCTCAGTGGCGTAGGCATCATCGGCAGTCATCGTAATACCGAACTTTTTCATCGATTGGACCCAAGCAACTGCATGATTCTTCATAGAATCATACAGCACTCCATCCATATCAAAAAGTACGGCTTTTATCATTTCAGACGAGCTTTGATTGCTGCTGACTCAGCCTCGTAACCTGGCTTGTCGAGCAGAGCAAACATATTCTTCTTGTAAGCCTCAACACCTGGCTGGTTGAATGGGTTAACGCCCAGTACGTTACCGCTGATGCCACAGGCAATTTCAAAGAAGTAAATCAACTGACCAAGATATCGCTCGTTCAGGCGAGGCATGCTGATTCGCATGTTGGGCACGCCGCCATCTACGTGAGCCAACTGTGTACCCAGCTCAGCCATCTTGTTTACTTCGTCCACGCGCTTGCCAGCCAGGAAGTTCAGACCGTCCAGGTTCTCCTCGTCGGCAGGGAAGAGCAGTTTGTTCTCTGGCTCCTCAACGCTAATTACTGTCTCAAAAATGGTGCGCTCGCCTTCCTGAATCCACTGACCCATAGAATGCAGGTCGGTAGTGAAGTCGACAGATGCAGGGAAGATACCCTTCAAATCCTTACCCTCGCTCTCGCCGTACAGCTGTTTCCACCACTCAGAGAAGTAGTGCAGCTTAGGCTGGAAGTTTACCATAATTTCAATCTTCTTACCGCTCTGGTACAGACCGTTACGAACGGCAGCATACTGAGCTGCGGGGTTCTCGGCAAATGGAACGCTTGGAGCACAAGCCTTTTCCATGTCCTGAGCACCAGCAACAAGTTCTTTGATGCTGAAGCCTGCGCATGCGATAGGCAGCAATCCTACTGGAGTGAGCACAGAGAAACGACCACCTACGTTATCGGGGATGATAAAGCTCTTATAGCCCTCCTTATCAGCGCATGTACGTGCAGCACCCTTCTTGGCGTCGGTGATGGCTACGATTACTTTCTTGGCCTCTTCCTTACCGCGCTGAGCCTCGCACTGTTTCTTGAGCAGACGGAAAGTGAGAGCTGTCTCGGTAGTAGTACCACTCTTTGAGATGTTGATTACACCAAACTTCTTGTCCTTCAAGTACTCAGTGAGTTCAAACAGATAATCCTCGCTGATGTTGTTTCCGGCAAACAGAATCTCAGCACCTGTCTTAGCACCGAATGCCTTGCTCAGCGCCTCGATTACGGCACGTGCACCCAAATATGAACCACCGATACCAGCAACTACGATTGTCTCGCAGTTAGCACGCAGTGTGTCGGCACAAGCCTGCAACTCGTCAATGAATGCAGGTGTGATGCTGCTGGGCAGGTGCAGCCAACCCAGAAAATCGTTACCAGGGCAAGTTCCAGCTTCCAGAGCCTTCTGTGCCTCAGCGACTTTTGGTTCGAAACTCTCAACTGTGCCTTCCTTCAAAAAGCAAGCAGCCTTTGTAATGTCAAGCTTAATCATTTCCATAATCAGTTAAAATTAATATTGTATTTTCTATGTTAAATCTTCCATGTGTCCAGTGCCTTCTGGCATTTTGCTTTCAGTTTACTGGTGTCCTTCAGTTTTGCTGTGGCTTTTTCCAATCGTTCTTTCACTGCAGTTGTGTCTTCTTCCAGTATCACAGCTGCCAAAAACATTGGCAAGGCCAGTTCTGCTTCGGTGGTAGCTGTAAATCCCTTAAATTTGGTTAGGCGGGCACGAGTACGCTTTAGCTCTACTAATTTCAAGTTATACTCCACCTCGGGTACGTCCTTGTCCGCTTGGTTTTCTATTAGCCACTCTGCAGTCTGTAGCATGTATTTCTTGTCACCATCCACGTTTTTTGATGGACGTTCTCTTATTTCTTGCTGTTTCAGGGTACCAATGGGTTCAATCAATTCGGGTTCTATTTCTACTGCTGCGATAATAACACCAGGAATTTGTACCACAATGTGTTTGTTACGCTTACCTTTTAGTCGCAAAATAGTTCCTTCATAGCCGTCGTATAGTCCGCCTTTAATGCGAATGCTCTCGCCCTCCTTCAGATTCAGTTCTTCAGGCTTAAAGTAGGTAATGTTTTCCTGACGTACTTTGGTGAATTCTATAAAACGTTCCATCACATCATCGCGTACAGTCAGATATTCCTTCTTATTCGAGAAAGTCGACTTGCGCATATAGATGGTTTCATGGCGTTTGTTTTGGATATAATCCTTGAGTGCTTCCTCGGTGCCTCGAGCAAAAATCAATCCAGTGATAGCTGGTACCATGGTACGCTGTTCCTGACGGCGTACAATCTTTATTTCATATTTCATAGGTACATGACTTCTGAAACCTGCTTTCCTCAGCGCATCTCTCACTTTCTCTTCGTGATGTACGCTTAAGCAGCCCAGCACATACCACCTTTCTATATTATCCTCGACTTCTGCCATCATCTAATTTTTTTCGCCTGCAAAATTAACAAAAAAAATCGAATATGCGAAGATTTTACGCAATTATTGGCTTTTTTTGTATTTTTATTTGGCTGTCTCAGTTATTTGACTTATCTTTGCCTGCGGAAAAAGGATTGCTATTTATATAATCCCTCTTTTCTGTATGTTAAGAAATCTCAAAACCATGATAACGAACTGACCTATAACCATTTATGTTAGTCAGTCCGGAATGTTTTTTGGTTTATTTTTATTACTAAAGACTAAATTATGAAGCGTTTTCTATTTTTACTTACCATGGTCATGTTATTCTTGACCTCATGTGAACAGCCAACTATTCCCGATGAACCTTTAGGGGATTCTGATGGTAATTTGTTGGTTAGTGTCTTCCAAATTGAACAACAGCCGTTTGGCGTACCTCGAACGCGTACTGCGATAGCCGATTATTGTACGCATCTGAATTTTGCTGTTTATGATGCTGATGGGAAATTGGTTAAGCGAATGAATCAGGAGGTGGGGCAAACTGGCTTTGGAGCTGTTTCTTTTTCTGTGCCACCTGGTACTTATCAGGTAGTGGTAGTAGGTCATAGTAGTAGCGGAAACCCTATAATGAGCGATTCGCGGAAGATTAAGTTTGAAAATAAGGCAGGTTTTTCTGATACGTTTTTGTATTCTACTCATGTAGAGGTGACTGACGAAGATGAAGAAGTAGACGTTAATGCTGATTTGCGGCGTATTGTTTCACTTTGCCGCGTGACGTTTACCGATGCCATTCCGGCAGATGTAACACAGATGCGATTTCAATATAAAGGAGGGTCTGGTGCGTTTGATGCATCTACTGGCTTTGGTTCTGTAAATAGTACGCAGACGGTGGTATTCTCAGTACAGGCAGGCGAAGAGTCGGAAACTTTCGATTTATACACCTTTCTTCACGATACCGAAGGTACTCTCCATTTGCTGGTTACAGCTTATAATGCCAATTCTGTTGTGGTTCAAGAACGTGAGTTTGATGTACCCATGAAACAACGAGTCATTACCAAGCTTAGTGGTCCTTATTTCTCAGGATCAACAGGGTCGTCAATCTCTATCATTATTGGCATTAATACAGAGTGGGAGGGTGAACAAAGCATAGAGTTTGAATAATAAATATTATACGAAATAATTACTTGAAATGAAAATTAAATTGATGATGTTGGCAGGTTGTATCCTGTTGGTTTTAAGTTGTAGCAAAAACAACGATGTAAACAATAACGATGTTGAAACAATGGCTCAGGTACGTGTTCATGTTAGCGATTTCTCTTTTTCACAAGAGGATTTCCCTGGCGCTAAAACTCGAGGTAATACGACGCCTATCAGTAACGACAATGTAAAAGCTATCGATATAGCCATTTTTTCTGGCAATGAAAAAGTGTATGCAGCCACCCAGCTCAAGGCTGATGTGAGTACCTATACAACTTTTGGAGAGTTTGAATGTCAGTTGGCCAACGGGAATTATACCATGGTAGCAATTGCACGAAATATCTCTGCTGGCGACGAGTTCTCGATTACAAGCCCTGTGCAGGCTGCTTATACCACTGAACGTGCTCGCGAAACTTTTTGTTGTACGCAGGATATTACGGTAGTGGGTAATACCCCTGTAGATATAAAACCTGCTATGAAACGTGTCATGGCGTGTTTCCAATTGGTGACTACCGATGAGGTGCCATCAAACGTAGCTACCATCCGTACTACTTATGCTGCAGGCAGTAAGTGTTTTAATCCCACCACGGGTTTGGCTACCGACGACAATGGATTCGCTGTTACGAATAGTGCAAAGCCAAGCAAAACAGGTGTGCTTGATGTGTTTAGCATATTATTTTTGGCTACCAACGAGGAAACGATGGACGTAACGATCGAAGCGCTTGATACAGATAAGAACGTTTTACTTACTAAAACATTGTCAAACGTTCATTTCAAACGTAACCAGATTACCAAGGCCACTGGCAAACTGTTTGCACCTGGAGTCTCAACCCTGTCTTTTACGTTGGATGCCGACTGGCTTCCTGAGGAGGTGGTTGAGTTTTAAGTGGAATAGACATTCGAGTGTATGAATAAAGAAATGATTTGGTATAAATATGTCCTGAAAAATGAGAAAGGCTGAGGAGATTATTGCGTATATGGAGTCGCTGCAGGATGAAAAACAGCGACAGGTGCTGATGGGGTTCTTTAAAACAGCACCAGGCGAGTATGGTTATGGTGATGAATTCCTGGGATTGAAGGTGCCACAGACGCGAGAGGTTGTCAAGGCGGCAGGCATTGACTTTCCTTTGGATGAGGTCCCTGTGCTGCTGATGAATCATTGGCATGAGGTACGATTATGTGGCTTCCTGATTCTTGTGGAAAAGTTTGAAAAACTGGCAACAAAACGATTGTTGAATGATGCTGAGGCAATCAAGAAACGTGATGAAATCGTTACGTTGTATCTGAAATATGCTGAGCAGGCTAATAACTGGGACCTCGTTGATTTGTCGGTTCATAAGATTCTTGGGCATTGGTTGATGCTGCCATCGGATTTAGGTGATAAGGATTTTAAGCTTAAAGTTCTTGATGAACTTGCAGCCAGTACGTGTTTGTGGAAACAGCGTATGAGTATTGTATGCTCATGGAAAACATCTCAGATGGGTGATCCCTCTTGGTGTTTGCGTTATGCTGAGATACACTTGCATCATCCACACGACCTGATGCATAAGGCGGTAGGTTGGATGTTGCGCGAGATGGGTAAACGTGTGTCGATGGATTTGTTGCGCGAGTTTCTTCGCCAGCATGCTCACGAGATGCCTCGTACTGCGTTACGTTATGCTATCGAAAAAATGTCAGAACGTGAGCGCAAAGAGTGGATGGGTATTCTGGCGAAAAAGTGTAATGATTGAGCAAAAAAAAGTACAGTAGTTTAAGAAAGATGTCGTAACTTTGCCGGCGAAAATGAATAATTAAGAATTGCCAATAAAAGTTATGAAAAAGCTATGGGCATTATTGCTATGCATGGTAATGGTATCAGCGTTACAGGCGCAGATACGTGGTAACAGTGTGGTGGTGACGGTTGAACCCGATCACACTGACTGGAAATATAATGTGGGCGAGAAGGTGAACTACACCATCGAGGTACGTCGCGAGGGCACACTGGTTAAGAACGTAAGTGTGGATTACCTGATGGGACCAGAGATGTATCAGGACATGAAGAAAAGCGTGGTACTGAAAGATGGTGCGTTGAAACTTTCTGGTAGAATGAATAAACCAGGCTTTTATCGCTTGGATGTTGTGGCCCATGTGGATGGAAAGGATTACAAGGGTGCTTGTGGTGTTGCTTTCTCGCCAGAGAAACTGCAGCCATCAACTGTAATGCCAAAGGATTTTGAAACGTTTTGGCAGAAATCTATTGCCGAAGCCCGTAAAACCGACCTTAACCCCACTAAGCGTTTGCTGCCTGAGCGATGCACGAAGGATGTGAACGTGTATGAGGTGAGTTTTCAGAACGAACGCTGGGGCTCGCGTACTTATGCTATATTATGTGTGCCTGTGCGCGAAGGAAAATATCCTGCGTTGTTGAGAGTGCCTGGAGCTGGTGTGCGTCCTTATGGAGGCGATGTGTATTCAGCACAGCAAGGAGTGATAACTCTTGAGATTGGTATACATGGTATACCTGTAACCATGGATCAAACGGTGTACGATAATCTGCATAATGGCGCATTGAACTGCTATTGGGAGTTTAATATGGATAATCGTGAAAAACACTACTATCACCATGTTATTATGGGATGCATACGTGCTCTCGACTACATAGAGCAGTACACGCCATGGAATGGTTGTGGACTTGGCGTAACAGGTTCGAGCCAAGGTGGTTTCCTTACTTTGGTAACAGCTGGATTAGATAAGCGTATTACTTGCTATGCACCTGTGCATGCTGCATTGTGCGACCATACCAACTCGCTGAAGGGCGAGGCATGCGGATGGCCACATTATTTCTATTTAAATAAAGGCAAGGGGCAGGATAAACAGATAGAAACATTGCGCTATTATGATGGTGTGAACTTTGCCCGTTTGATAACCGACCAACAGAAGGGGTGGTTCTCGTTTGGATATAACGACGATGTGGTGCCTCCAACAACGGCATGGAGCACATATAATATCGTGAAGGGACCTAAGGAAATTAAACCCTACCAGGCTACCTGGCATTATTGGCATCAGGAGCAGTGGGACGAGTGGGAGGCCTGGCTGCTACGCGAATTAAAGAAAACAGGTAAGGACCAGCTGCGTACCCGACTTGATGCCTTGCTACAGAAAGGCTATATGTTTGGTCATCAGGACGATCCGTTCTATGGTTTGACATGGGAATATGATAAGGACTCGAGCGATGTGAAGAATACCTGTGGCGATTGGCCTGCTGTGATGGGATTTGAACTTGGCGGCATAGAGATGGGCGACAAGAAAAATCTGGACAGCGTACCCTTTACACGTATGACGGAGGAGATTATCAAACACCATGAGCGTGGTGGCATTATTACTATTAGTTGGCACCCACGCAACCCACTTACAACTATCGATGGTGGTGGACTGGCTGGACAGAAGTTTCCTGAAGGAACAGCCTGGGATGTAAGTAAAGCAACTGTCGTAAAGAGTATTCTTGAGGGTGGAACGAAGCATGAACAGTTTAAAGCGTGGATGCAGCGTGTAAGCGATTTCCTGGCTACGCTGAAGACTAAGAACGGAGAGAAAATACCTGTTATTTTCCGTCCGTGGCACGAGAATACTGGTAGCTGGTTCTGGTGGGGCGAAAAGCTGTGCTCTGCCGAGGAATACAAGGCTTTGTGGAATATGCTGCAGGATAAGTTGGATGCTGATGGTTTCGACAATCTGCTGTGGGCTTACTCACCAGGCATGGCGCCTGATTTGACTGAGGAGAAATACCTGGAGCGTTACCCTGGCGACGAGCGTATCGGACTGGTAGGTATCGATGGCTATCAGTGGGGCACTAAGAAAGATTTTGTGAGTCAGCTTGATGCCAACTTGGCGATGCTGACCAAGTTCGCAGCCAAGCGCAACAAGATAGCTGCCTTGACGGAGTGTGGATTGAAGAATCTCACTGATCCTACCTGGTGGACATCGACGCTGATTCCTGTCCTCGACAAGCACCAGATCAGCTATTTCCTGGTGTGGCGTAACTACAAGGAGGAGTGGTTCGGTCCATCGCCTGCAAAGCCAGATGCGCCTTACTTCCGTGAGTTGTACAAGAAAAAGAATACACTATTCCTGAACGAAATAAAACATTAAAAAATATATGAGCGAGTTTGAACAGAAAGTGGCAGCC
>Ga0310696_10000989_pt1 | contig 41777 bp, 36 predicted proteins | sample AusTroGonzalo_MG_4_FD_203885 | JGI IMG/M metagenome (GOLD analysis project Ga0310696, IMG submission 203885) | Bovine rumen microbial communities from tropical cattle in Woodstock, Queensland, Australia - Gonzalo_02 (v2) (version 2) | ecosystem: Host-associated > Mammals > Digestive system >... | reverse complement strand
AGTTAAGCCCGCTTGCGCCGATGGTACTGCACACCCGTGGGAGAGTAGGTAGCCGCCACTTTTGATTGGAAGCCCCGGATCTCGATGATGAGACCCGGGGCTTCAATCATTGTGACCCATTCACTCTTTCCATTCCATCTTCCTTTCTATTTTCCCCTCCCATTCCTTTCCTCTTCCTTTCTCATTCCTTTTTATCTCACAACGAATTTCACGAATTGGACGAATATCTTTAATCCACATGGTTTTGGTTTAGGTAGGTGGTAAGAGGCAAGCAATGCATTCTTTGAAATCCGTTCATGGAAGATGGAAGAAGGACATTGTATTTTTTTCCTCTTTTTCTTGGCTGTTCCAATTATTTGTCGTACCTTTGCGGCGTCAAAGGCCAAAAGGCGTATTCTTGCCGCCTTCACTGCTGCGCTTGTGGTGGAATTGGTAGACACGCCAGACTTAGGATCTGGTGCCGCGAGGCGTGTAAGTTCGAGTCTTATCAGGCGTACGTTTGACAACATACATAATGAGTCGGCATAGCTCAGCTGGTTAGAGTATCACCTTGACATGGTGGGGGTCCTTGGTTCGAGTCCAAGTGTCGACACAAAGAAAGAGGCAGTGTTAAAATGAATGACATAGCCTCTTTTTTTGTGCTCACAACGAATATATTGATAGTTGGCTGTTCCTGATTGTCAATTGTTGTTCAGCAACGTGCGAGCGGCTTCGATGAGGGTGTCGATGCCGCGGGTGTGGTCTTCCTCGGTGAGGCTGACTTGGATGTCGGGTTGGATGCCGAATTCGATTTGCTGTTTGTCGTGGTCGAACATGGGGCAGGCCGAGAAGCGGACGGACCAACCGTTGGGGAGTTCGGAACTGAAGGGAAGCCCAGAGCCTCCTCCCGTCTGGTCGCCCAGGATGGTCACTAACGGACAGCAGCGCAGGTCTCGGATGAGGGTATTGGTGGCGCTATAGCAACGTCGGTTGGTGAGGACAACGGCTTTCTTTTGCCAGCGTATGCCACTGGCAGGTTCTAGGTATTGCGGTTCCAGGGACGAGAAATCGTTGTGTCCGGGACCGGTCTTGTGGCAGATGTAGCCCGTGAGGATGCGTTCGTTGGTGAAGCGTGCAGCCAATAGCTCGGCATTGGTGAGGTCGCCGCCGCTGTTGTCGCGAACGTCGAGGATGAGACCGTTACAAGTGCGGAGGTATTGCATGATCTCGCTGAGGTTTCCATTGCCGAATCCTGTCTGAAAGCTGTTGCATACGACGTAGCCGATGTTGTCTGGCAAGATGCGATACTTCAGGCTGGCGGCAATCTTGTAGTCGGTGCCGAGGTAGGCATCTTGCAGGTCCTGGTAGAAGTTGGTGGGGAAGTCTTCGTACCAACTCCAGTTACGCCCCATGTCGTGGGCGGCATAGAGGTTGACGTGTCCGTCCTTCAATTCAGCGAGCATCTCTGCCAACACTTCGAAGAGCTGTTCGTTCCTCATGGATTTGGAGAGCCGTGAGCTGTATTTCTGCCGGACGTCGTTCCAGTCGAGTCCTATGGATTCGCGTTTGTAGTCGAGGAAGCAGTAATGCTCGTCAATAATGGTCCACAGGGCATCGAAGTTACCCTGTGGGGTATCTTCATAGTCCAGGTCGCGGACGCAGGAAGAGAGAGCGAGGAAGTATGATATATAAAATATAAAATAGATGATACGAGAGCGTAGATGGCGGCAATGGTGCTGTGCAACGCCATGTACTACAGGATTATTTGTATTGAATGTTACCATCGTTATAACAATTCTTTCTTACATAATAAAGCCTTCGGGAACGGTGCGCTTGGACTTGTGGATAGAGAGGTGGCGCACCCAACCGAAGACGAATCCGATGGTGTAGTCGGAATGGCGGATGTCGTGGACGTGGGACTCCTGGATGTCGAGGAAGCCGCCTATGCGGAATGTCCGACGCTTGCCTGGGATGTCGAGCGTCAACTGGTTGCGCCAGCGGCGGGCATTGAAGGGGTGGGTGAGGCAAATGTTGTGGTCGTAGTTGCCGAGGGAGAAGAGTTCATAGTAGCTCTGCCCGTACTGAGGGCTGAACATGGCGCTGAAAAGGCTCAGGTCCGCATGGTAGCGCAGGCCGAAATCACGCCGCCATAGGTGGAAGCGGAATATGGCTCCGGCTGAGACTCCCAGGTGTATGTTAGCCAAGGCCTGTGCGGGATTGTTGCCGTTGCGGGTGTTATAGAGTACGCCGAGCATTCCGCCCACCTCTGGGCCTGCCATGAGGTGCCATCGTTGACTCAGCGGCCAGTTGTATAGCCAGGCGTGGTCGTAGTGTACCTGTCCGCCGAGGTAGTCGGCGTTGTCGGCAGGACTACTGGTGCCGGTGAAGTTAACCTGAAAGAGTGATTGCCGACTCAGGCGCCCCTTGAACCAACTGATGCGTCGTTGGGTTTCGTGCAGGATGTTGACCTGCATTCCTTTGTATTGCAGGGGAGAGAGGTAGGTGTCCTGCTGATAGGAGGCACCGATGCCGTAGAGGGTGGAGTGGGTAGTGTGGCAGAGGATGGTGGAGTCGGGTTCCTGTGCCGTGACGACGTTGCAGCACAGGCAGCAGAGAAACAGCAGGGCGACGCCGACCGGGTATGGAGTGCGGAAAATCATTCGTCGAAGAGGTTGAATTGGCCAGTGATGGGGTCGATGAAGGTGGAATCAGGCCCTCCCTTCTCCCCCTCAGAGGAAGACGTCTGAATGTCTTGTGGAGTGTATTCTGGCTCTTGCGGATCGTCATCCTCCCCCTGAAGAGTAGACTCCTGTTCTGGGGCCTGTTCAGGGAAGCGAGTGGGCTCCAGCTCCTGCACCTGAGTCACGTTGAAGGTGGTAATGCGCTTGCCGCGTGCCTTGAAGCTCTTCTGTCCGATGAACTGTTCGGCATCGATTTCCAGCGGCTCGCGGAATCCGTCGGCACCGGAGAAGGGGACGAGCAGTCGTGGGAAGGGGGTATCGGTGAGCAGGAGCAGTCGGCTTTCGGCATTCTCGCCGAGGAAGTTCTGATGGCGTGCCGTGGCCTCGAGGGCGAAACGTTTGAGGTATGGGAAACCTTGGTCTGCGTCGAAGAGGGCTGCCGTCCATACCTTCTGCGGGTCGTATTTCTCTATTCGGAGCAGATTCTGTTCGTAGTGGTTGTTGAGGTCGAAATTGGTGGTGTAGAACTCACCGTTCTGCAGGATGACGAGGATGGCATCGTCGGAGTGGAACTCTCCGAGGTACTGGCCGTGGTCATCGTAGTTCAGGCGCATGACGTCGTGGTCGAACCATACCTTGCGCCCGCCGAGTGTCGAGCTTCCGTGGCTCTTCAGCCCGATGCGTTCCACGTCGAGTTTCGTCAGCAAATTGCCCATGGAGGCACGTCCCTTGATCATGATTTGGCTGAAGTCTTTGTCGAAGGTGATGCGTTTCAGTTTCGGGTTCGGTTTGAGGCTGATTTTGATGATTTCTGCCTCGCCGTTGGGATTGGCGGTGAAGTAGGCCACGCGGCTGCCTGGCTTACCTTGTGTGAGGTCATACTCGCGGTCGCGGGTGATGCTGGTCACGTTGAAGCGTTTGATGTAGTAGGCACCGTCGCGCCCGTCCTTGTAGACGCAGTTGTAGATGGTGCGTGTGTCGCCTTTTTTGAAGATGGCCACGTGCATGATCTGGCACTTGCGCTTCTCGGCCTTGCTGCGTTCCGTCTCGCCGACGAAGACCTTTTCTCCGATGCGTATGACCTTGTAGGTACCATCCTTGTAGAAGATGATGACGTCGTCAATGTCCGAGCAATTGCAGACGAATTCGTCCTTCTTCAGTCCTGTGCCGATGAATCCCTCCTCGCGGTTGATGTAGAGTTTCTGGTTAGCCTCCACGACCTTCGATGCCTCGATGCTGTCGAAGCTGCGTATCTCGGTGAGGCGCGGATGTTCCTTGCCGTATTTCTCCTGGATGAAGCGGAACCAGTTGGCAGTCACTTCCACCATGTTCGCCAGGTCACGGTCGATGGCGGCCACCTCGTCCTTCATGCGTGCGATGGCCTCCTCCGCCTTGTCCTTGTTGAACTTGGCGATGCGTTGCATTTTGATTTCCAGCAGGCGCAGGATGTCATCCTTCGTCACCTCGCGGACAAACTGCGGGTAGAACGGGGTCAGACGCTCGTCGATGTACTCGCAGAGTTCGTCGGTCGAGTTGGCATTCTCGAAAGGCTTGCCCTTGTAGATGCGTTCCTCGATGAAGATGCGCTCCAGCGATGCGAAGTGCAGGGCCTCCATCAGTTCGCCACGACGGATGAGGAGTTCCTTGCGCAACAGTTCCCGGGTGTTGTCCACCGAACGCTGTAAAACCTCGCTGACCGTGAGGAAACAAGGCTTGTTCTGGTCGATGACGCAGCAGTTGGGCGAGATGCTGACCTCGCAGTCCGTACAGGCATAGAGCGCGTCGATGGTCTTGTCCGAACTGGCTCCGGGTTGCAGGTGAATGAGGATTTCGACCCCTGCGGCCGTCATGTCCTCCACCTTGCGCACCTTAATCTTTCCCTTCTCGGCTGCCTTTAGGATGCTGTCGATGAACTGGCTGGGTTTCTGCGGCGAGCCTGTCGTCTTTCCGAAAGGCAACTCCGTGATGGCCAAGGTCTTCTGGTCGCGTTTCTCAATCTTCGCCCGCACGCGGACAGAGCCGCCTCGCTGTCCGTCGTTGTACTTCGAGACATCGATGCTGCCGCCTGTGGGGAAGTCCGGGTAGAGTTGGAAGGGTTCGTTGTGTAGATAGGCTACGGCCGCCTCGCACAGCTCGTTCAGGTTGTGAGGCAGAATCTTCGATGAGAGACCGACGGCGATGCCCTCTGCTCCCTGTGCCAGCAGCAGTGGGAACTTCACCGGCAGCGTTATCGGCTCCTTGTTGCGGCCGTCGTAGGAGAGCTTCCACTCCGTTGTTTTCGGGTTGAAGACCACGTCCAGCGCAAACTTCGACAGCCGCGCCTCGATGTATCGGCCGGCCGCCGCGTCGTCGCCTGTGAGAATGTTTCCCCAGTTGCCCTGACAGTCGATGAGCAACTCCTTCTGTCCCAGTTGCACCAGCGCGTCCTTGATGCTGGCGTCGCCGTGGGGGTGGAACTGCATTGTGTGCCCCACGATGTTCGCGACCTTGTTGTAGCGTCCGTCGTCCATCCGCTTCATCGAGTGGAGGATACGTCGCTGTACGGGTTTGAAGCCGTCGCCGATATGCGGCACGGCCCGTTCCAGGATAACATACGAAGCATAGTCCAGGAACCAGTCCTGATACATTCGGTTCAAGTGGTGGGTGATGCCCTCCTGCATCACAGTCTTATCGTCCATACATGGTGGTTCATGAAGGTAAATGTGCGGCAAAGATAGCAAAGAAAATCCATACGACCACACAAATCGCGCAAAAAAGCATCGCTGCGTCCCAAAATCGTCTGACCACAGCTCATGAGGTTGGATTCCGTGCCGCCAGTGGTACTCGCCTCTCCTTCCAGCTCTTCATACCTCAACAAGTAGTATGCCTGCCCCCTTCACTCAGCACATTGCTCATTTTTTGTTTGGACACGTCCGAACTCTAAAGGGTTCCCCGTAGCATGACAATTATCTCTGTTCCAACAAGCCTGATTCCCCTAAAACAACATTACCTTTACTTTTCCTTCATTCGAAACCGACAGTCTATCGGCAACGAAGAAGGAAAAGTGAAGGTAAACGCCCGATTTTTACAACAATATTGAGCAGGAAAGTAGAGAGACGCAGAACTGATTTCTTTCCGCATCAATCAAAGATGCTTTCGCCATGCGGATTTGCTTTCGTATCTGCTTCCAAATCGCCTTCGGCGTCCACTCCACCGTAGCCAATATTTACATCATTATTGATGCTCTTGACACCGCTGACAGCCAGCATCTGTTCCGTATGAGCCTCCATGAGTTCAAACTCAGGTATTATATATGTCTTCTTCATTGTCATTTTGTACATTTAACATTTTACATTCATCAGATGGTTCATCATTTGATAACCACCTTGCGTCCATTCACGATGTACATTCCACGCTGGCTGGGTTCAGAAATTCTGCGGCCACTCATATCATACACCATATCTTCACTCTTAAGTATATTCAAACCCTCAACCGGAGTGGCTATACCGTCAATGTCTATGAACATCTTTACGCCAAAGTCGGTCATTTTGTTGAGTACGGCATCAAGTTCGAACCATCCTCGGAAGGCTTTGATGTTTGTAGCCCCTGTTGAGTAGTAGAACTTCTCGTCATTGATGAACAGGCCATCTGCTGGAACTTTCGATTTTACGAATGTACCCGTGAACTTACCACTGATGTCGTATTCTTTATCAGGCTTCGTAACATCGCTAACCGCACCTACCAAAGTGCAATCATCAGCTTCGAAACTAGTTATGTCCTTTGATGTCTTGATGAGGAATGGCTTGCCACCTGACATAGGCTTTGTTCCTTTTAATTCATACGTGACAAAATTAATAGTTATTGAGGACGGAACAGGAACGTCTTCATCCTCATAGACCGTTTCGAAACCAGTGAATTCAGCCAATTTGACATCACTGCCGAATATGGTTTCAGCTTTTGTCTTATTGAGCGTAAAAGGCAACACAATAGTACTCCACTGATTTGCTTTGATGGTGCGCGCCATTCTTACGTTTCCCTTAGTACCAGCCGTATATGTTGGCAACTTTGTGTCATTCTCGTTGAATTTGATACGACCGTCGTCAGGTTCACCGATGGTGATGGTAAATTCATAGTCATTCAATTTGTCTTTAGTTCCATCTAAACGGATATAGGTGATGTCCACCACCTTGAACGTGAGTTCTGTTCCAACACTCTTTTCTGTCTCTAACATCGGGATTGATATCAATTCACCAGATATACCTTTCAGTAGAGCCGAGGACATTGAAGCAACGCCCACACCGAGCGTACTGTTACTGGCGTTCCAGTGTGCAGTGGCAGAGTGGGAATTGGTGTGACATTCACCCAGTGTACACTCGACATCGCCAGACTCATCAATGTCATAGAGGGCTCCCTCTGGCGTTTCAATTTTAAACTGGTAAGAGGTGTACATACCTTCTTGGGCGAACTGGAAGTTGAACTTCAAATCACCTCCGCTCTTAGGAATTGTCATTTCTGCCACCGTCAGAGCATTTTGTGCGGTAGCAAGCACAGGCACTGCCATGAGTGCCATGATTAGCATTTTCTTAACTTTCATAATTGTTGTATAATTGGGTCTAATTATTAATTATTGTGGGTCTAACTCTTTGGTGATTCGTTTGGGCGACAAATGTACAATCTTACCGACATAGTAATTGATAATCCTTACAGCATCGGCCAAATCTATGATGCCGTCACCATCCACATCAGCAGCTAGAGCATTAAATTTACTCACAGACTTTCCGACATAGTAATTGATGACTAAAACGGCATCTGCCAGGTCAACAACATAATCACCATCTACGTCACCGAAGGTGTAATCTTCTATGGTGATTCTTGTACGCACATCCTGAACAGTTGGTTTTGTACCGTCTGAATAAACTATCAGTGGTTTCTGTACCCAAATAGGATAATCACCCAAGGCCATATCGTCGGCTATGTGAGACTTTATATTCAATACAGTACCATCGTTGTCTGCCAGTGACTTTGAACTGAGCGAAGCGACTGCCACTTTATAGCTACCATCTGCTTGTTTATTAGTTGTTAACGTGTGATTGCTGTGCCTTGAACTGAGTCTGATTTCTTCATCAAAGCTGCCATCATTTGTTACATCAATGCTCATTCCTTCCGGCAATACCAACTCAAATCCATAGGAGGTCGCCGCTTGTGCGTTCTTCAATTTTATTTGCAAATTGACCGTTGCTCCAGCACATCCAGTCATTGGCTCAATATATATGGCATCGTCCAGCTCTGCAATGTCTGTATCCTCAGTTGGATCCACTATCCTACCAAAGTCTTTCCATCCTGTTGCAGCCTTATACATGGCTTTTGTGCCAGCAGGAACATAGAGTGTAGCATTGGCAGCATTGGTGAAACATTCCTCATCAATGGCGATTGGTTCTGCCCATTCTACCGTTACTGAAGTCAAATTGTTGCAATCCGCAAAAGCATCTTTACCAATGGAAGTGACATTGATAGGAATCGTGATTTCTGATAGGTTGTCACAATAAAGGAATGCTTCTTCTCCGATGGTAGTCACACTTTCTGGAATAGTCAAAGTTGTGAGTCCTGAACAACCATAAAAAACTGTGTTCCCAATAATATTGATGCCTTCAGGTATTGTTATTGAGTTCAAAAAAGAACATCCGAAGAAGGCAAAATCGGAAATACCTGTCACTTGATATGTCTCTCCATCAGAACCTGTCACGCTTGACGGAATGACTACATTTCCATCCGTCCAGTCCACGATTGAAGTTGATTCTCCATTGCCGATATAGACATAGTCATTATCAGCATTTTTCACCTTGAAGATTGCATCTATTGCTTCATTGCACACCATAATTGAAGCTGTAAACAGTTCATTATCGTTAAGTTTCGGCTCTATTATCTTTGAAAATTCATTCCAATAATCAGCTGATTCATAGGCAGATTTGCACCCCTTGGGTACACAGAGAATAGCGTTACTCCGATTTGTAAAGCAGTTCTCTGCTATAGATATGGGGTCGTGAGGTCCAACATTAACGAAAAATAATTGAGGGCATTCAGCAAAAGCATATTTTCCGATAGATTCTATATGACTATGTATTGTCACTGTTTGTAATTCATTACAGTCATAGAATAAGCTGTCACTAATAATTTTCATATTTGGTGGTATAACATAAGATGTCAATGAAGAACAACCACTAAACGCTCCATTCTCAATAATTTTAATACTATCATTGATGAATATGTTACGGAGATGAGAACATCCTTTGAAAGCATTTCGACTAACTTTTATTAAATCATAATATACATTATCTGGACCCTTTATTTTGTATGGTAACGAAATGGTGCCCGAATAGTATCTAGAAGAAAGTGCACAATTAATACTGTCACCTAACCCAATCAAGTTCTTTTCCCTGTCGACAAATATAAACGTTGCAATTATTATGGAATCTTCATTAAAAGGAATTGGTGCTGTAAATGTATCTCCATCATCAAACCCATCTGAAATATTTTTAAAGTTTTTCCAACCATCTGTATTCTTATATTTGCTTATAGAACCTAATGGAACTCGTAAAATAGCATTGTTATATACTTCATTTGGAAACACATTATTATTGAAAGATGAAGGATGTGAGGCCTCCGATACAACAATACCCAAATTGTCACATCCTACAAATGCTCTTTCACCTATGGATGAAACATTCTCTGGAATTACGAATGATGAAATACTTTGGCATCCACTAAATGCTTCCAAACCAATCTCTTTTACACTTTGTGGAATAGTGACAGAAGTGATTTTATCACAGCAAGCAAACGCATAATCAGCGATTGATGATACATGATAATTTTTTGTGTCTGAACCAGTTATTTCGTTTGAAATGACAATGCCACCATTAGTAGATACTTCAATACAGGCTCCCTTTCCATCACCCACGCAAATCGTTTGGTCTTCTGAACTAACGATTGAGAACAAAGCGTCAATTTGACTATTGTCTATATACACGTAGTCACTAAAAACATCTCCGTTTTGTAATATTACATTCTTCTTTTCTTCAACTACAACGAAACAATTTCTTTCGAAGATATTGCTATCTGTTGATTGAATACGCAATGTTATTGTTGCTTCCCCTGGTTTCTTTGCACAAATAACACCTCTTTGTGAAATGCTAACCACACTGGAGTCTGACGAAAACCATTTACAATAATTGTAATCTGCATTATCTGATTGACAAATTGGCAGAATTACTTTCTTTTCTTTTTCTGTGAGAGTTATTGAAGATGCAATACTTACTTCAGATATTGGTACCATCGGTGTAGCAGTAGAATGTTTGACAATTAAATCAAACTTTCGTGGAAATATGTTTTTTGTCGTTTCAAAACTATCGCCAATTTTCCAGACATTTCCTTTGGAGTCCAAAATAAACTGAGCATTGGCAATTTGAATTACACTATCTGGAAAATCGCACAAAGCAGGAGCATACCCTTTAGACCCAAAACTAGTATTACAAGATCCCCATCCCCATAAATGACAATCTGCATCGATGGCTAGAGCAACTCCGAGGTGACTCATTGAAACATCTTTCATCCCAGAAATAATCTTATAAGGATATCTAGAATAGTAACGGTTTTGTGACCCATTTACACTTTTTGGACCGTCCCCTAAAATATTACAGTATTCATATCCCCAAGTATAAAGATCACCATTGTTGCTAACTAAAGCACCATAAGGCATTCCTCTGCTTGATACAATTATTGCTTTATTTACGTTTGTATAAAAGGAAGTCGGAGAAGACTTTTGTATAAAAATCCAATTATAATTATAGTAAACAGAGTATTGTCCCCATGCATACAATTTTCCATTCCTGTCAACAGCAAGACTTGCATTACCTGATGTTGATACGGAAATAATATCCGTTAGTATTTTTACTGGGCTTAATTGATTAGTTGTTGAACCATTTCCCAACTGATTATGATCATTGCATCCCCATACCCACAAGTTATCATTATTATCAATTGCTAAACAATGCTCTCCCGAATAGGATTCAAACTCATCTCGACTATGGCTTATTAGTTTTATACTATCTTTTATCCAAACTGGGTTATCCCTGTTTACCGTTGTTCCATCTCCTACTTGGCCATATTGGTTATTCCCCCATCCCCATAGTACACCATTATGGTCAATAGCATGATTACCACTTACAACTTTTACATTATCCATAATTTTGCGAGATTTCGTTCCATTGATTTCCCATAAAGTGCTATCATTTTTGATTATGCGTAACACATTCTTATAGGAATCAATAGCAACCACTCTTTCAGCTGGATTACTGATAGTAAAACTTAGGATAATCTTTGGATTCACATCTCCATTTTTCGTTTTTATTGCTGCTCGTGGTATTTCTAACTGATACGTATTATAAGGTAAATCAGCCTCTGGGACAAAATACAATCGGTTTCTATCGATTATTGCTTCACCAGGAACACCTAAGGTTATAGCAGAATAATTGAGTCCTTCCGTTATAGGACTATCAAATTCCAAATAAGGAATTATATGCTGATTAGCAATTTCTGCCCCGTTTACTGGATATGACAAAGTTGTATCAATAGATTCAACTATGATATTCTTACATAAGATATCACTCTCTTCATAACCATTGAGGATTGCCTTTGCTCTCAATGTGGCTGAGTGTGTAAAATATATAGGTTCTAAATATTTGTTACTATGTATATTGGGAGTGTCTCCGTTGATGGTGTAATAAATTTCCGCATGTTCCTTATCACAAGATAGAGATATAGCTTGTCCAAGAGATATTGTATCTTGCATATTAGACGTAGTCAAAAGTAATTGATGTGCAATAACAGTAACAGAGCATGTTGCTGTTACTTGTGGATTGTCTATAGAAGATACGGTTATCTCTGCAGACCCTTGATCCTTACCATAAACGACACCTCTATTATCCACTTCAACAATATCTACATTATTTGAACTCCATTTTAACTCATCTATTCCATCTATAGGTGTTTTCGTTGGTTTTAGAACAAAGTAAGAACCTTTTTCTATTTGCACATCTGAAATGGAGATAGATGTCAATGGTTCGGGAGCCTTTTGAACTATCACAGTGCATGAGGCTGTGTTTCCGCTGCAGCTTGCTGTGACTGTGGTTTGTCCTATACTCTTTGCCCTGAAATAGCCGTATGGATAGATATCTCTTACAACTTTGGCTTCTATGAATTCAACCACACTACTATTCATAGATTGCCATGTAACTTTGGAGGGGTCAAACGTAAGTGAATTTGATCCATAAGCATGTAAGCCGAACCTTTGCCCAACAACAACTGTTTCCGAACCGTTACCTAAAATTTTAAATCTTCCTATATCCACTTGGGTATTACCCCCTTCATCGCCCGCACCTGTGCCTAAGCCGCTATCCACACTTCCACTTACAGAAATAGTCCAACTTCTGGTGTGTTTATCTCCTAAATAGTACCTATTCCTATCCTTATCATACTCTTCATCCCAATATTCACAAGAGATGGCACATGTTCCTTCAGCTATGCCTTTTATGAGGATATACGTTTGGCCATCGTTTACTAATTCTACTACATCGGGATTTGAGATGATCCATGCAGGATAAACACCCAAATGGTTGACCCCATCACTTCCAATGCTCAACGATGTCGTTTCTCCCACTTTGAGAGCATGCACAGTCGTTAGGAAAAACTGTGCAACAAGTAATGTAAGACATCTTTGTAAAAATAATCTTTTCATAGGATTACAAATTATTATTGGTTTCAGAATTGTTCTCTTGTCTATATTCTTTCATGTGTTTGCAGAACTTGTATATTCCCAAAATAACGAAGACGATGAGAATGGTCAACAAGGCAGACATGGTGGATGTCAAGAAAAACAGACGTACGTTCTGGCGGTTTTCTAACTCTTTAAAACGGACGTGGAAGCGTAAACCGTTTTGGTTAATTTGTCTGATTTTCCTCTGGTCTGTAAACGAGATGCTGCTCATTGTCATAACATCTGGCTCTGGAATCATATCAGAAAACTCTGTAGCACCAACAAACTGGAACGTCAAATCTACTGAATCAAGAAGAAAATAGTCCAACTTGATATCATAATATTGCTGAGAAATGTCTTCCAGAGCTATCATACTTGGACGTCCCATAAATAAGTTATGTTCTCCGAATAAGCTTTTTGCCATTGGCACAATTCCAACAGTGAAATATTTCATACCGCGAAAAATTCTTCCAGAAAGGACACGTTCTGAATGTAATGAATTGGACTCTTTATCTTCATAGAACTTTTTCCAATGGAGTATGGTGTCATAAGACTGGGTACACAATGTTATTAACTCTTCCTTCTTACCACCCGTATAACTATAAAGCATATTGTCACGGATATTGATGCTGTGGTGTATAAAGAATTGTGGAGTTCTCTGTTCTGATGGGTATTCCATCGTAATGATAGAATCCATTTTATTCCTTACCTTGTTACATTCCTGGCTCCAATTAAAACGGCTTTCCAAGTATTTTGGATGTTGAAATCGCCCTAATGTCTTGCCTCCGAATATAACAAAGATGTCACCATTTCCTTCAAGAGGAGAGGTGGCTCCTTCAATATAAGTTTTCAGCAGATCATCATGGCGCGTCATAGGTTGATAAAAGGTGATATTTGCATAAGGTGCAAAAGACTTTTCTTCAATCACATCTGAATCCTTGACGGAATAATCCTTTTCGTAATACTGGTTCTTCAAACATGCTATACCCAGTTCACAATGAACCACATTCACGTGATTCATCTTGAGATATACAAATAAACATACGCCAAGCAATGCTATCAGGCAAATGACCTCATAAACGCTTTGGATGGGAATGTCTTTTGGCTCTGGCAATAAGTGCCATGAAAACCATTTCTTGTTACTCCTCTGATTCATCTTCATGTGTTCTTTGAAGTTTCTCTTGCCTCTCCAGTCCCTCAAAGAGCGGTTAAAATATGCAAGAAGCGTGGAACTGTATGTCCACATCTTCAAGCTGAAGGTCCTGAGAAAACCTGGTCATAAAAGATGATAATGAGCAGTTCCACGCTTACGCGTGAAGCTACTATGCCATTCTCTTTATGACCAAAGACCAAGAAAAAGGTCTCCGAGGTTCTTTGCAATTCTTGAAAATTTCTCAGGTTCTCAGCTTGCAAGAAAGAGCATAACGCTTCGTTTATTTTCAGTAAGATAGGTCGACCACCGTCAACCATGAATCCACTCAAATCAGGCCTCGTGCAAGCACGAAAAAGACGCCATTGAGCAATCACGGCACAAAAGTACAAAGAAAATTTAAAAAAGAAGAAGAGAAAGGGGAAAAAAGAAAGAAAAGTGTGAAAAAGTATTAGTTTCTTTTGGCAAGGGAGAAGAATCATGCAAAAAATGAAGTTCAAGATTCAATCCGCTTTTCACAAAATGAAGTGTAAACTGGGACAATGTTCCACCATGTGAGTGGGCTGTGATGCCTTTCGAGATAAACAAACTATGTACTATATGGAAACAGGCATAATAATATCGGTTTACGGCTAAATCCCAATGCCCAAGCTCCATCATTTGATGTGCCTGTTCAAGGATGTGGTGTGCCTTGGTGCGATGATGCAGTATCATCGATTGACGGTCTTCCTCTTTCATACGTCGATTATTCAAAGTAAAATTCCATCATGGGTTACGTTCTCATAAAAAGGTGTGAAGTCATATTGATTCCATTCCCTCTCTGTATACATAATGGGATTAATCTCTTCGTTAAGTTCACAGCCGAGAATGACAAAAGGATAACTCACATAAGTGTAGTCTTGGTCGTCTAACTTATTTTTCTTGAGCAAGATGAGTATGTCCCAATCGGAATTGGGATGAGCATCGCCACGTGCACGTGACCCATAAAGGATTGCACGCCCATCTTGAGGGATTGTCCGATGGGCTACTTCGCGGATGCGGTTTAAAACCTCACTTTCCTTTGTACTCATATTGGTGGAGTTCCTACTTTCATGGTGAAGACGGGGCAAAGATAGGAAGAAAAAGTTGAAAAGAAGATGGAATGGGGGAAAAATGAAAGAAAAGAGTCAAAAATAAAAAATTTTGTTTGTAAAAGTTACCATCACCTGTCACCTTTTCCGTGTAACAGGCAGATTGTCAGCCTGCTATTGGGTGACGGTAAGGTGACGGTAAGGTGACGGTAAACGGCATTTTGCGATTCTTTTGCTCAAAAACGCCCTTCAAACGGCTGTGTATGAGTCTGATAGGCTCATTGAGTTACCATCACCCCTGACTATATCATTTTGAAGACAAAGGGGTGTACGCCCGAACCCTTAAGGGTTAGATCGGGAACCCTTAAGGGTTCATGAGTGTCCCATTGGTGGGACAAACAAGGGAACCTAAATCTTACAGAAATCAGACATAAATAGGCTACGCCGACATTTTGCAATATACACCACGGATTTCGCGGATTACACGGATTCCTTCCAGGTCCTAATCTGTGTAATTGCAATTCGCAAGCTCCGTTAGGCCGATGCCGTAGGCATCAGATAATGGTACCAACCATTAAAATGGCTGGCTACCCCTATCAAGCCCCGATGGGGCTTCTCCAGCAGATATCGGCGTGCTATCAAGGAAGCCACTCTGTGGCTTTATCTTACATTACGCATTCTTTGAATTAAATTCTTTCGTATTCTTGCGCATTCTTTTCTTTCTCTATTTCTTTGTGGTCTAAATTTGTGCTCATTTGTGCCAATTTGTTTCCTTTCCCGTTCCATGTATTTTTTTCCGTTCCTGCAAGCGTTTTGGCCTTCATGCCAAAAAGGTGACGGTAAATAAAATCTTTCGCCCTCATTATCAGCGACATGGGGTTTTATTTTCCCCAAAAATAGCTTTACCGTCACCTTACCGTCACCCGTAATCGGCTGACTATTGGAAGGATAGAAGGCAAGGTGACGGTAAATGCCCTTTTTTGACAAAAACTTTTTTTGCGTTAATTGGGGTGGTCGTGACTGGTGGGCGAATAAGATTGCTATGGCATCGCTTTCAGTTGGTACGACCGTCCCCGCTCACACTCGATGGACACATGGGCCGTGTCGTGGAGAAGGGGTTTCAGGCGACGGACGAGGGTGTAGAGTGTTGCGGTGGCGTCGGGTTTCTTGGGCCACAGGTGGTCGCAGATTTCCTGTTGCGGCAGTAGGTGGTCGTGGGCTTGGAAGAAGAGTTGCATCAGGGTTTGTTGCATGGGCGTGAAATGCAGCTCCTGGCCCTTGACAGAGAAGCGGCCGCTGGCGGAATCGTAGCGGAGCAGCCCCAACTGCATATACGTCCTGTCCTGAGATTGCTGTTGGCGAACCCACCATAGGCTGACCATAAGCCATGCGGCTGCCAGCGCGGCCAGGGTGCCGGAAGCACGCTGGTCTGAGAGTGCCCAGAGTCGGCGGAGCGTGAGTCCCGTGTGTGCCTGAAGCTGGGGCTGCCGCTTGTCGTCGGTAGGACTGACGGTGACAGAAAGGTAGGCTGTATCGCGGAGTGCATTCATCGCTATGAGGCTGCGATAGACGCGGATGGTGTCCGCGTCAACCTGATCGGGCTGGCAACGATGCAGGGTAAGGGCAAGGGCCTGGTCTACGGATTGCTGGGCGCGGTACTGCGTGCGGCAGAGGCTGTCGATGCCAGCGGCAAGCGAGGCGGCACAGAGGGCGAAGAATACGAACAGGGCATGGATGGGCTTCATACGTTGGCGGGTTGGTTTTTGACGGGGCAAAGTTAAGGAAAACCTTCTGCGTAGCGTATGCCTGTTTTGTCTTTTATAAAATACTTTCACACTTCAGGCCGTCCATTCAAATAATTTTAACGCCGGTTCGTGAAGCCTTGGACCTGGTCAAGCAACGCGAGAGGGCTGGGCGTGGATGAAAAAAGGGTGTGCCTATGTTTGGACACACCCTCTTGAGGATTTGTAAGAGCAGCTTAAAATAAAGCTGTCGAAGTTGACGGTCTTACAAGTTGAAGTTCATCCTCCAGATATTGTAAGCCTGATCCTTGTTGGCACGAGAGGAGATGAAGTAGATGTATTTTCCGTCCTTTGACCAGACGGGGCACATATCAGTCTGCGGGTGATAGGTCAGCTGGGTCAGTTGCGAGCCATTGGTACGGACGACGAAGATATCCGTGTTCTCAGCCTTGGAGATGCTGGATGTGGAGTTGCCCACAACGAGCAGCCACTGGCCATCGGGTGACAGGCAGGGGCTGGTGAAGCTGCGCTTTGCATCGGAAAGGACAATGCTCTCCTGTCCCTTTACGTAGTTGACGTACCAGATTTCGCTCTTTCCTGCCGTTGAGTTGCGGACACAATAGAATGCCTCGTTGTTGCCGGGGATAGGGCATGCGTCAAAGCCGCGGGCGCAGGAGGAAAGCGTTCCTTCAGACTTGTTCAGCGACCAGATGGAGGGACCGTAGGAAGATGTCCAGCGAGTGAAGTAGAGCAGATTCCCGTCATCGGAGAGGGCGGGGTAAGAGTCGTCGACGTTGCCATTGGTGTGCTGTGACATGACAGTACCCTGCTTGGCATCAATGGAGCAGATGTAGTAGTTCGGTTTGTTGGCATCTCCGAAATAGAGACGATTGTCAAGTCCCCAGAAAATACCTCCGATGACATTACGGAAGGTACGCTGGGTAGTAACGCCCATGGAGCCTGCGCTGCGGACGACGACGTTGTTCTGTCCGTTCGCAAAGGTCACGTAAGCCAGTTCTGTTCCGTCAGGAGAGATGGAAAGGTTGCGGGGAGCATACCAACGGAAGTTGGATTCTTTGCTGAATCCGTTCAACTGAGTCACGTAGTTTACACCAGGAACGAGTCGGCCGGAGGAACCTGCAAGGACGGAGCCCGCTGCTTCATCCGTGATTTTAACCAAGTTCAGACCACTTTCTTCCGGGCTGAACATGTCGAGGAAGATGGGTTTTGAGGAGCCGCAGGACACAAGGGTCAAGGTTGCTGCCATGCTGGCAAGAAAATAAGATACTTTCTTCATAGGAATAAATGTTTATTAATTAAAGGGTGCTTGTTTTTTTAGAGAGTTTCGGGAAGTGTTGGTTGCTCAATTTGTAAGACAGGGACGGTCTCAAATTGTTCAGGAATGACGTATGAACCTTCCTTTCCAGATTCGGGAGTACTACTGTTAGAGCCGCGTACTACTTTTCCGCCAACAACTCCGCCAAGAGATGTTGCCATTCGCTGTGTGCCACACGAAACAAATGTCAGGGCAACTGCCAAGCTGATACAAAGATAGAACGTTTTTTTCATTGAAGTAAAAAACTAGAGTACTTCCGGACGAGCTTGCTTCTCATCCTGCTGGATGGGTTCGGTTTCCAATTGTCCGGGAACCAGCGAGGCTCCGTCCTTACCGGAATAGCCACCGCTGCTCTCGCTGGATGCAGAGTTAGAGCTATAGCAGCTCAGAGCAGCAAGAGTAAATCCTGAAAGAACCATCAGGGAGCAGAGAATTTTAACGACGTTTCTCATAAGAAAATAATTTGTTAAGGGTTAGAAAAATAAGAATACTCAGAAGATAACATGCCATATCCATCCAGTCGCCAACACCCGGAACGATGTGAGCCCATTGAAGGATTTCTGTCATCAGAGCTGCAATAGGAAGGATGGTGAGGAATAGAAGCGACATGAAGGAACGCCGGGAACCCCAAATGCCATCGATAATCAGGAGATATGCCAAAAGCCACAAACCATCTGGAAGGCTGAAACGGAACCATTCCGGCACGTTGAGGCCAGACGCTGAAATCCTGAGCCGACAAGCCCACTGGGGTAGTTCGCCGTGGGGAAACAGTCGAAACATCGGTAAGTCCGTGCTGCGGAAGCACAGATAGATGGAACTGCCTGCCAGGAAAGAGCAGACGCCCATTCCCAAAGAAAGACCGTTATAAGCCCAGGGCTTCATGGGCACTTTGTGGTCTATAGACTTCCCAGATTCGACCTCGTTAGGATTACATAAATGTTAGCGACATACACAAACAAAAAGCGCGGGAGTCTATTCTCTGTTACTTGTCCCGCGTTTAGAGGCCTTCGCATTGCCTATCTTGCCTAAGACAAGCAACAATGCAGAAGCCCACGCTGGATGTGTATATCAACACCTCCAGCATATGGCCTGATACGTATAAGGCACAATGGGGGCTGAATATAACATACCCGTGAACGTCTACTGTTGCTTTGCTTATTGGCAAGATGTGGAGTTTGCGAAGTTCCTAAACGCCAAAGAACAAAGCGTCAGATAAACGCTTTTGTCAATATATGTGACCCACCCAGCCGCTTCTGCAAGATTTCTGGCAATTTACGCCTTCTTCCCGCTTCCGTTTTTGATGTAGGACGGCGCAAAAGTAGCAAGTTTCTGTGCAATCGCCAAAGTTTTTCGTAATTTTTTGCGTTGAAACACTAAAAAATTGGAATTGATAACCTCGCTTTTTTGTACCTTTGCACAAGAAAACGAAGGGTTCCTGTTTGCGGAGGACAACTTTTTTTGCTGGAAAGCTGTGACAAAAGGGAGCCTCCTGCATCTAAAGGATAGAATGGCACAGAAAGACGATGTATCTATCATCATACGGCAGGTATTGAGCGGCGACACGGAGGCGTTCTCCCTACTGCTTGAGCGCTACGGCGGCAAGGTCTATGGCCTTGTGATGCGATTGGTGGCTGATGAGCTGGAGGCCGAGGAACTGACACAAGAGGCTTTCGTACAGGCCTATATCCATCTCGGCGAATACCAGGGGGCGGCAGATTTCGCCACGTGGCTCTACCGCATAGCCTACAATACCGCATTGATGCACCTGCGCCGCCGACGGAACGTGTTGTTTCCGATAGACGAACGGTTGGCAGATAGCGTTGGTGACGATGAAGCCGAAGCCGCCCTCGCCGAAGTGACGGAAGAGCGAATCGTGCTCTTGGAGGCTGCCCTCCAGCGTCTCTCGCCAGACGACCGAATGCTGGTCACGCTGTTCTACTACGAGGAACGCCCCACGCGCGACATCGCCTATGTGCTCGACACCACGGTCTCGAACGTGACAACACGTCTGCACCGCGTAAGAAAAAGACTCTATCTGCTCATGAAACAAATGGACTATGGCACAGAACAATAACATACAGAAGGATGCTGCCCTGCGACTGGCCTTGCAGCGCGAGGGTGAACGGTTGCGGATGCCCGCAGACCTGACTGAGCGGGTGATGGTTCGGGTGCGCGAGGAGGCCGCCCCATCGGAGAAGCGCAAGGCACAAAGGCGTGCACGGCTGTTCGGATGGGTGGCTGTTGCTGCCGCCGTCCTTGTGGCAGTCTTTGTCCTCGTTTCACCACGTCTGCGGGAATCCCGCGAGATGGCACTCTATGAAGGCAGCTACGTAGAAGAAGACGGGCGGCGGGTCGAGGATTATCACCTTATTAAGGCCGATATTCATGAGGCTTTGAGTATGGCCGATCAGGCGGAAGCGTTTTTGAAGGAGTAGGGGGTAGAGATTAAGGATTAGGGATTAAGGATTAGAGATATGAAACGGCGAATCATTATATTGCTAAGTTTGCTGATAGCGTCAGTTATCGTCTCGGCACAAAACGGCATCGACCGCTTCGTGGACAACGAGAGCACCATCGGGCGTAGCAAGTTCACGAGCGTGGTGGAACGCGACCCGCAGACGAGAGTTGTCATCCGCGTGGTGAAGGTGCGCGAACTCACGCGAGGCATCGACATCAATACCTGTTTAGGGTTTTTCGAAAAGGAACAGTCCACCGGACGCTATTCCCACCGAATAGAAGCGGGCGAACAGCACACCGTCGTCCTGGCTGTGGACGGCGAACGCCAAAACCGTGTCTATATGCTCCAGTACACGGGCGACCATCCCATGCGAGCCACGGATGGCAAGGTGACGGTGGTCGTTAGAATGAAAAATAGAAGGGAAGAATAAACAATGAACTAAAAGATAGCAATGAAACAATTTCTCACTCTCGCACTCTTCCTGAGTGCTATGCAGGCCTCGGCTGCCACACAGTTCTCCACACGTGCCTACGAACTCAAAGACTTCACGGAACTCGAAGTGAATGGTGTCGTGAAAGTCGTTTACACGCAGGGCAAGGCCTATTCCGTGAAGCTTACGGGACGCACCGACTGGCTCGACCTCATGGAGCTGAAGACCAGCAGCGGCAAGCTGAAAGTCACGGCCAAGAATAGCAAGAAGTTCAATAATGTGAAGAAGAAAGACCAACCCGACGGCGAGCACATCTTCATCCTCCACCTGACGGCTCCCTGTATTCAGGAAGTCCAGCTCAACGGAGTTTCGACCTTTGAGGCTAAACGTCTTACGTCCGACCAGCTTATTGTCCGACTCAATGGCGTCTCCAAGTTGCTCGTGAACGAGATAGAAGCTCTCAACTTCCATGCAGGCATCAACGGCGCATCCCGGATGGAGTCGAAAAATGTTCAATGTCAGAAGCTGGAAGCCACCGTTGCCGGTTCCGGCAAGATGGATATGGAGCAGATAACGGCTAAGAAGGTGCAGTTGGACCTTGGTGGTGCCAGCAAGGCCCGTCTGGCACAAATCTCAAAGTCCGAGGACGCTACGATAAATGTCAGTGGAGCCTCGAAGCTTGAGCTCGGCGCAGAGACCAGCGGGCTGATGCAGATAGGGTTGGCTGGAGCTGGCAAGGGCGAGCTGACTTTCAAGGGCGGTCGCCTGCGAACCGTTTGCAAAGGAGCCTCGAAGCTTACGGCCAACGTCAATTGTGAGGCCATCAATGCCAGTTGCGACGGTGCCGGGAGGGCCAGCTTCATCGGCACGGCGGACAAGGTGGAAATAGAACGAGGCAGCGTGGCCACGAACATCGACACCAGCCGCCTCAACCAATTCTAAATACTCTCTCTTAAATACTCTCTCAATGATTCGGGGTTGTGTCAAATTGAACGACACAGCCCCGATGTCTTGTTGTTTACGACGAAGCCGAATTATAGATTTGTCTGAAAACAGGAATAAGCCCTCACTCTCCGACCTTGTCGATGCGGAAGAGTTTGTCGGAGGGACGGATTTTGGCATCGACATGGAAGCTGACGTTGGAGCCTTGGCGGGCAAGGGGCACGGCAGCGTTGGTGTCGTCGTGCATCTCCTCGATGACACCGTAGAGGGCGCCGGTGGTGGGGCCTGTGACAAGGAACTTGTTGCCCACGTGCAGCTCGGCAGCTTCGATGTGGAACTCGCCGAGACCGAGGCGGGAGTAGTACTTCGTGCCACGTCCCACATAAACCTTGCGCTCGGTGGTCTGCGAGCCATAGCTCTCGGTCCATTCGCCCAAGCGTTGACCCTGGTAGTAGCCATCCCAAAAACCACGGTTGAAGACACTTTTCAATCGTTCGTCCCATTCGTCCAAATGAGTCCGGAACCCACTCTCTCCGCCTTGGGGAGAGGGGCTGAGGATGAGGCTTTCGATAGCCTCGCGATAGCACTCCACGACCGTGCGCACGTACTCCGGCCCGCGTGCACGACCCTCAATCTTGAACACGCGCACGCCGGCATCCACGAGTTTGTCGAGGAAGCGGATGGTCTTCAGGTCCTTGGGCGACATGATATAGGGGCCGTCCACTTCGAGTTCCGTGTCCGTTTCCTTGTCGCGGACGACGTAGCTGCGACGACAGATTTGCATACACTCGCCTCGGTTGGCGCTGCGTCCCGTGTTCTGCAGGCTGAGGTAGCACTTGCCGGAGACGGCCATGCAGAGGGCTCCGTGGCAGAACATCTCGATGCGGATGAGGTTGCCCGACGGGCCACAGATGCGGTCGCTGACGATGGCATCGTAAATCTCGCGTACCTGCTTGATATTCAGTTCGCGGGCGAGCACCACGACATCGGCGAACTGAGCGTAGAAACGCAGTGCCTCGACGTTGGAGATATTCAGTTGAGTGCTCAGGTGTACCTCCAAGCCGATACTGCGTGCATAGGTCATCACGGCGATGTCCGAGGCGATGACGGCACTGATTTGAGCATCCTTGGCGGCATCCAGGATCTCACGCATGAGCGGAAGGTCTTCGCCGTAGATGATGGTGTTGACGGTGAGGTAGCTCTTTACACCGTGTTCGCGGCACATGGCGGCGATGTCCTTCAGGTCGTCGATGGTGAAGGCCGAGGCGGAGTGTGCCCGCATGTTCAGGCGTTCAATGCCAAAATAGATGCTGTCGGCTCTCGCCTGAAGGGCGGCTGCCAGGCTTTCCCGAGAACCCACGGGTGCCATGATTTCAAAGTCTTCGCGTTTCATGGGCGCAAAGGTAGAGAAAAGTTTAAAGTTTAAAGTTTAAAGTTTAAAGTTTTTCCATTCCTTGTACACAATCTTCCACTTTTTGCCTTTGCGAAAGCACTTTTCATGACACTTTAACCCCTAAACTCTAAACTTTTCCCTACCTTTGCGCCGCAATGAAGATAGGAAAACTCGACTTGGGCGAAAGGCCCGTATTCCTCGCGCCGATGGAGGACGTCACGGACATCGGCTTCCGCCTGCTGTGCCGACGCATGGGGGCAGCAATGGTGTATTCAGAATTTGTGGCGGCTGACGCCCTCGTGCGCATGGTCAACAAGAGCTTGCAGAAGCTGGAGGTCTGTGACGAGGAACGGCCCGTTGCCATCCAAATCTACGGCAAGGAACCCGGCCCGATGGCCGATGCTGCACGCATCGTCGTCGAGCAGGCTCACCCCGACGTGCTTGACCTGAACTTCGGCTGTCCCGTGAAGAAAATTGCCACGAAAGGAGCCGGAGCGGGCCTGTTGCAGAATCCGACTAAGTTGCTGGAAATCACCCGTGCGGTGGTGGATGCCGTGGGGACAGAAGTCCCCGTGACCGTGAAGACGCGCCTCGGTTGGGACAAGGAGCACCTCATCATCAAGGAATTGGCAGAGCAGTTGCAGGACTGCGGCATATCGGCCCTGACGATTCATGGGCGCACCCGTTCGCAGCTCTATTCCGACCAGGCAGACTGGACGCTCATTGGCGAGGTGAAGCGCAACCCACGCATGAAGATTCCTATCATCGGCAACGGCGACATCACCTCTGCCGAGCGTGCCGTGGAAGCCTTCGAGCGCTATGGCGTCGATGCCGTCATGGTAGGTCGTGCCACGTTCGGCAGGCCGTGGATATTCAGGGAAATCGTTGAGAGATTAGAGCCTCGGGAAGAGAGTTCAGAGATGGGGTTGGACTGGAAGCTCGACGTACTGAAGGAACAGGTGCTGACGTCCGTAGCACGGACGAACGAACTCAGCGGCATCCGCCACATCCGTCGTCATCTGGCGGCCTCGCCGCTGTTCAAGGGTATTCCCGACTTCCGACAGACACGCATTAAGATGTTGCAGGCCGACACGGTGGATGAACTCTTCGAGGTGATGGAATACACGCGCGGTTTGCTACACCAATTGGCGCAATAATGGTTCTGCGTCAATTTCCTCTATAAAAAGTGATTTATATTCGCCAGACGTAAAAAACTCGATTTTTTATATACCTTTGGGTGGTCGTCCTCAAAGATACAGCTTTGGCCCTGAAGGGGCCGCAGATTACAGGCAGGGGTGTAACCCCTGCTATTTCAGTTGGTTATATGAGCTCCGAAAGAGCGACAGTGTATTCTGCCGCTCCTTCGGAGCTCATGTACAATACCTACGTTTGCAGGGGTTGTCACCCCTGCCTGTAGTCTTACCAGCCCTTCGGGCTTTTTGGTGGCATCTTTGCGTATTGTCATTTAATCTTTTTACGCTCTTTTATCACCCAATTTCCGCAGAACCCCAATTTCTCAGAATTGTTGGCTGGCCATCTTCTTGACGCTTAATGCCGTCAGAATCATCAGGGAGGCGACGATGGCCACGAGCTGAGTGGCGGAAGGCAGCATCCCCGGCAGGCGGTGGAGGAACAGCATCGTTTGTACGAGCAGGCCGTCGTAGTCATAATGCATGATGGATAGGACAATCTGCACGGCTCCTGCCTGAAGGTACTCCCAGACGCTTCCGAAGAAACCGAGTCCTATGAGCAGGGCAAGGATAGCCACGATGGCAAAGATGTTAAGCCACTGAGACCATCGGCGCAGACGCATGGCTTCTGCTACCCTTGCATCCTTGCGTTCGGGCAGGGCTGCCATCACCCGTTCCGTGAAGCCATTGTCGGCAATCACCTGTCGTCGTTCGGCAAAGAAGCTGTTCAGCAGAGCTTCATCGCTGGTTATGTTCTTTTCCTTTTTCATACAATCAAAAATATTTCAACTCTAATCCCTAATCCCTAATCCCTAATCCCTAATCCCCATACCCATTCTTCCGCAGATACTCCGCCAGGTTCTTCTTGCCTCGCAGGAGGTGACTCTTTACGGTGTTCTCGTTCATGCCCGTAATCTGTGCAATCTCCTTGATGCTCTGTCCCTCCACGCATTGCAGCACGACGCATGTGCGTTCTGTTTCTGAGAGGGTAGAGAGGGCGAGGTCGAGGTCGTGGCGAAGGGAAAAAGACTCGGACTCAGACTCTCCGAGGCTCCCTCCCCGCTCCCCCTCAAGGGGGAGAGTCGAATGTTTTTGAGTGGATATCAGTTCTTGAGAGTGACTACTCTCCCCCTTGAGGGGGAGCGGGGAGGGGGTCTTTCTCCTATCGTCCAAAAACACCCGATACGCAATCTTCAGCAGCCACGTCTCGAAGCCTGAGAGCTGGCGGAAGCTGCTGAGACCCTGCCAGGCACGGATGAAGGTTTCCTGTGCGAGGTCGTCGGCACGCATCTCGTCGCCCGCGGTGAGACGGCAGAGGAAGCGGCGAACCACTTCCTGGTGCGCGCGGACCAACTGTTCGAAGGCCCGCTCGCTGCCGAATGTCACCACCTGCGCGATGAGTGTTATGTCCGAGAGACGTTGCATCAGTTCTCGCTCTTATTGTAGTCGGGAGCGGAGGGGTCGTTGTTCGTTGTGGTATCGCCCAAGCCCGTAGAGAAGCTTTCAGATTGCGGTGCCGAGGCCGTGGACTGCTTCTTGCCCTTCGTTGTCGAGGCTATCACCAGCTTGGCTACGCCGATGCAGCCCACCAGGGCACCTACGCCCCACAAATCTTCGGCTCCGATGGAGATAAAGAGGATAATCAGTCCCACACCCACGCAGGAGTACATGATGCCGCTTTTCCACATCTCCATATTCTCGTCGGGATAAGGCTGTACGTAGCCGTTGGCATAGGAGGCCGGACGAGGCTGCTGCGGGCTGGCGGTGGCAGTGCCGGTCTGTGTGCCTGTGGCCTGAACATCAGGTGTGGCCTCTGTCCCTGCTGCGGCCTGTGCTGTCGTGGATGCAACCGGGTTGATGGGCGGGTTCTGGTACGTCGTTGTCTTGTTCTTCCGACTGCTGCGCACAGCCAGCCAGATGAGGAGGGCAATCACCCAGATGGGCGACGTGAAGAGGAGGAAGAGCAACACCACGACAAAGATAGCAATCAGGATTCCGATGATACCGGCCAAGATGCCCAGAATGCCTCCTCCGAAACCGATAAAAGGCAAAGACCATTTCCACTTGCCATTGTGGAAGAACTCTTCCACGTCTTCATCCGTCCACGCTACGGTGTCCGAAGCCTCTTCATCCCCTTCATAGAAGAAGGTCGTGTCCTCTGCCAGCGACTCCAGCGAATCGCCCAGACGTTCCATCTCGTTGCCCATAGCCTCCATCTCATCGGCTATACGTTCCGCTTCCTTCGGGTCAGACACCGCTTTGGCAGCCATCTGGACACCCTTGGCAGCCATCTTGGCGCCTTGCTTTGCCATCTTCTTGGCAACGGCTTTCTCCTGCGACGTGGCAGGTCTGCCGTTGACGGTCAAGTTACTTGTCTTTGTGGTCTTCGACTCAACGACCGTCGAATCCATTGCCTCTTCAGCCAGAACAGATGAGCTGGGGATTGCAGCCACCATCATGGCGGCCATCATCATTGTAAAGAATTTCTTTGCGTTCATTGTCTTTATCTTTTTATATTAAACATTCAGCTTCTTGCTGTTTTCTGCCCATTAGACGGCAATGGCACAAAAAAAGTTGCAGCGAACGGCAACTTTTTTTCTTCAGAGCTTGCTCAACACCTTTGAACTGATTGCAGCATCCCCTTTAGATAACTCTTTAGATAACCTTATAGACAACCTTTCAGGCAACTCTATAGAGAACCCATTAGACAACTTATGAAACGATTATCCGCAATCGTACCACCAAAGAGAACACCCTACCTTACAGGGCGCATATACCCGCGACATTCATCCCCAGGGCGATCCTGCGCTAAGTGTTTGCTGGCCTTTCAGGCCGTTGGTGGTATGATTGCGGATAATCATTATAATTCATTCAACAGGTATAAGCCTTATCTTCTTTTACAGAGCCAGCAACTGTTCGCCGTGTGTCTTGGTCTTGATTTGCTTTCCCTGGAAGATGTTCTCGATGACCCCTTCTTCGTTGATGATGAAGGTGGTGCGGAGGGTGCCGAAGTACTTGCGGCCATACATGGACTTTTCTGCCCACACGCCCATCTGCTCCACGAGCGTGTGGTTGGTGTCCGCCACGAGGGGGAAGGGCAGTTCGTGTTTGGCCTTGAACTTCTGGTGGCTGGCGGCACTGTCTACGCTGACTCCCACGACGGCGTAGCCCTTGCGGCGCAGTTCACCGTAGTTGTCGCGGATGCTGCAAGCCTCCGCCGTGCAGCCGCTGGTGTTGTCCTTCGGGTAGAAGTACAGCACAAGTTTCAGTCCCTTAAACTCTTCGAGTCGGATCTCCTGTCCGCTCTCGTCGATGCCCAATACTTCGGGCGCCTTTTCTCCAATCTGCATAGTCTATATATTAAATAGGTGAAATAATCATGAACCTACGGCTCAAATCTTTTGCAAAGGTATATAAAAATATGCGAGATTATACGCCAATTGAATAAAGAATTAAAGTTTCTGCGGTCATTTGGTCATTTTGGTCATTTGTCAAAATCGAAAACAGATGCTGTCAAAACCGCCACTATAATATAAATATTTTATTTATATATAGTGAGCAATGACCGCGTTTCCGAAATCGATTTTGACCATTTTGACCTTGACCACTTTGACCACGTAAAAACTTAATTTCGCAACCATGCAACCAAGCCCGAAGGACTGATCAGACTACAGGCAGGGGTGATGTGCCACTACGGAAGCCCAAAGGGCTAAAAGGGTGATGTGCGCCCACGGAAGCCCAAAGGGCTGATAAGACCACAGGCAGGGGTGAAACCCCTGCAAACGTGGCAATAGTACACGAACCCCAATGGGGTGACAGATCATTCAGCCGCATCTTAAGTCCCTCGCCCGACCCTCCCTAGTCCCTCGCCCGACCCTCCCTAGTCCCTCGCCTTACCCTCTATAGTCCCTTGCCTTACCCTCCTAAGTGTCTACGCGTAGACTTCTAAGAGGATTGATGCCGTAGGCATCAGATAAGGGTAGCCAGCCAATTCATTGGCTGGTCTCATGGTTACAAAGGGATTGCGTGCCGTAGGTACGCGACAAGGTTGTGTTACCGCGTACCTAAAGGCACTGAACATAAAATACATCCTGGAATAGAATTATCGTTAATAAAACTGCGGAATCTGAAGTTTTTTCCAACTTCCCGCTTGTTTTCTCACGAAAAAATCGAGCCAAGAATACATGACACTTGAATTATTACCGAAAATTCAAAGGTACAAAGGATAATGAAAGCAATATAAATGTTACTTTTGAGGTCCTATCTCGGGCGGAAACATCAAAAAATATCAAGTTTCCGCCCGAAATATTTTGGATTCCAATAATTGTTTGTACCTTTGCACCAACAAATTAGGTGAGAATTTTTTTCTATCATTCTTGCCTAAAACATGAATTAAAGTTGAAGCAGATGGAACAGATTATTGGCAGAGAAGCAGAATTTAGTAAACTCACCGATTATATAAAGTCGGGTAAGAGTGAATTTATTGCATTGTATGGTCGTCGCCGTGTCGGCAAGACCTTCCTAATTCGAAGTTTTTTTAAGGATCTGTTTGACTTCTATGCAACAGGCGTCATCGACGGTTCGCGAGAAACGGAAATGGAAGCTTTCCATAATGCGTTGGTACGATATGGTCACAAGGGAAGTAAGGCAACTTCGTGGATTGAGGCTTTTACTCAACTCGCAGAGTTGTTAGAACGCAAGAACAGGAATCGCAAACGTCGATTGGTCGTGTTCATTGACGAACTGCCATGTTTTGATACTCATCGCTCAGGATTTTTGCAAGCATTAGATTTGTTCTGGAATAGCCGTGCATCATGGATTGACAATATATACTTTGTTGTGTGTGGCTCTGCAACATCGTGGATGATGCGTAATATTGTTAATAATAAAGCAGGACTCCATAAACGTGCTACGCACACTATGCACCTTCGTCCGTTCTCTCTTGGGCAAACAGAAGAATATCTCAAAAGCAGAAAGTTCCGTTGGCCGAGAATTGCTGTGTTGCAGGCGTATATGGTTCTGGGGGGTGTCCCTTATTATTTGAGTTTGCTCGACCCAAAGAAGAATGTTCCAGACAACATAGATACGCTTTTCTTTTCCGATGAGCCAGAACTGGAAAATGAATACCAAAGGCTCTTCAACTCTTTGTTTAAAAATGCTGAGTCTTACATGGAAATTGTTCGCTTGCTCAGTACACATCGTGACGGATACACTCGTACAGAAATCGCGACAGAATTGAAAATTTCGGATAATGGTCATCTTAGTGATATGTTGGATGATCTGGAGCATTGTGACTTTGTACGCAGATACAATAACGGCACATTACAGAAAAATGGCATCTATCAATTGGTGGATTTCTTTTCCTTATTCCACTATCGGTTTGGTACTCGCAGAGTGACAGATGAACATTTTTGGCGCAATACACTTGGCACTCCAGAGCAAAACAACTGGTATGGACTGACCTTCGAGCGTGTATGCCTGTGGCATGTAAGGCAGATTATACATGGTTTACGTCTTGATGCCATTAGGCATGAATACTATGCATGGCGCAGTCAGAACAGCCAACCTGCCGTTCAGATAGACTTGGTTATAGATCGAGCTGACGGTATCATGACCATCTGTGAAATGAAATACTCAAAGGATGACTATACCATTAATGAAAAAGAGTATAGAAATATCGTTCGTCGTATGGAAACTTTCCAGAGGGAAACTGGTCACAAAGGAGGAGTACAGGTAAGTCTTGTTACAACGTACGGACTCCATGAGAATATGTATTCGGAGATATCACCTGTGCCTATTACAATGGAAGAGTTGTTTGGGTGACGTTTTCTATCGCGATACAAATCAAACATATCTTTTTAACAGCATCTACTGGTAATACAAATTAATGCAAAAGTATAAAAAGGAAGAAAGTTGCAAAATTGACCTATTCTTGTCAGTACAAAAAAACGACAATTTTACGCGTTCTGATTTCACACGCGAATTTCCATGAATTGACCATAAATATGTGGGTCAATTCATGGTCATTCACGTGAGAAGGAGTTTATGATTGTCTGCGGATACGCTTGCCGATTTTCTGCAACATGACTTTTTTCAAATACACACGACATAGGCATGACCCCCGTCATGTATCCATCAAAAGATGGGTCATTTTACCTCCAAAGTGAATTATCTCCATATTTCTATTTTTTTTCTGGCATATTTGGCAGCGAAGTTTGCAAAAGATATTGTTGTAATCGGGGAAAAAGCTCTCTCACGTGAAATATTCCTCCAAAAGGAGTGATTCTTTCAGGTTTTATGCTTACCTTTGCCAAGTCATTGATGATTTTTTTTGTTGCTCAGGAACTTATTAAGAATGTTAAACTAAAGTGCTGCGGAATTAAGGAAGAAGAGATGACTCAGAAAGACAAAAGGGCTATCATCGTGGGTGCCAGCTCGGGCATTGGGCTGGAGGTGGCACGATTGCTGTTGGCCGAAGGCTGGCGGTTGGGGGTGGCGGCACGCCGAGAAGAGCGGTTGCTGGCTTTGAAGGCTGAAGCACCGGAACGGGTGGAGGTGATGACGATAGACGTCACTCAGCCTGATGCCGACCAACGCCTCCTGACGCTCGTCAACCGTCTCGGAGGTATGGATTTGTACTTCCACGCCTCGGGCATCGGCAAACAGAACCGCACGCTGGAGCCAGACATCGAGCTACGCACCGCGGAGACCAACGCCCTTGGCTTCATGCGCATGGTGGGAGCCGCGTATCGCTACTTCGCGCAGCTCGCTCCCCTCCCTGACGGGAGACGGCAGGAGGTGGGCCTACTCGTCGCCATCACTTCCATCGCTGGCACCAAGGGGCTCGGCCCGGCACCTTCCTACTCCGGCACGAAAGCTCTGCAGGCCACCTACCTCGAAGCCTTGGAGCAGCAGGCCCGCCAGCGCGGCTTGCCTATTCATATCCTCGACATCCGTCCCGGCTTCGTGGACACCGCCTTGCTCAACGGCACCTTCAAATACCCGATGCTGATGCGTCCCGAAGCCGTTGCCCGGGACATCGTCCGTTCCATTCACAAGCGGCGCCACGTCCGTGTCATCGACTTCCGCTACCGCGTCCTCACTTTCTTCTGGCAACTCCTTCCCCGTTGGGCGTGGCGACGGATTAAACTATAACGCACTTAAAACAAGAACGATATGAGACAACTGAGATATGCCGTCGTTGGCACTGGTGCCATCGGAGGCTTCTACGGAGCCAAATTGGTGCGTGCCGGACGCGAAGTGCATTTCCTCCTGCATCGCGACTTTGAGCACGTCCGAGTCCACGGGCTGCGGGTCACCTCGTGCGATGGTGATTTCCAACTCCCCGCTGTCAACGCTTATGCCAGCACACAGGAAATGCCGTCCGTGGATGTGGTGCTGATTGGGCTGAAGTCCACCAACGAGCGTTTGCTGCAATCGTTGCTGCCCCCGTTGCTGCATGAGCACACGCTCGTAGTGCTTATCCAGAACGGCATCGGCCTCGAAGCCGATGTGCAGTCGTGGTTCCCCGGCCTTTCGTTGGTGGCAGGTCTCGCCTTCATCTGTTCTTCGAAGACGGAGCCGGGGCACATCAACCATCAGTGCTATGGCAGTATCAACCTGGGCAACTACTCCTGCAAGGACGAGACGCTCTTCCAAAGCGTCCTCGCTGATTTCCGCGAGGCGGGCATCGATGCCCACGAGGTCGATTACGCCGAAGCTCGCTGGCGTAAGGCCGTCTGGAATATGCCTTTCAACGGCATGACGGTGGCCTTGCAGACCCAGACCGACCAACTTCTTTCACATCCCGCCACGCGACAACTCATCTACGAGCAGATGATGGAAGTCGTAGGGGCTGCCAATGCCTTGGGCATCAGCGCCATCGACGAGAGCTTTGCCCAGCGGATGATGCAGATGACGGACGAGATGGTGCCCTATTCCCCTTCCATGCGTCTCGACTACGACTTCCATCGTCCCATGGAAGTCTACTACCTCTACACGCGACCCATCGCCGAAGCCCGTGCCGCTGGTTTCGCTATGCCGCGCTTGGAGATGCTGGAGCGGGAACTGCTGTTCATTGATTCCCAGAATGTCCAATGACCGCGCGCCACGTCCTTCTGTTCGCCTTTCTCCACGCGTTCCTCCTCCACACGCTTGCCCAATCTACCCATTGGCGCATCGAAACGGAGTCGGAGGATACCCGTGTATTGTTGCGCGGCGACACTCTCGATATCACTTCTCCTAAGGGACTCTCGCTGTGGTGGGACGAGCCGCTGACTGCACCTTGCATCATCGAATACCGAGCCTGCGTCGTCATGGAAGGAGGCCCCTGCGACCGCCTCTCCGACCTCAACTGCTTCTGGATGGCTACCCTTCCCGGAGAAACCTCTCCCCTTCGCGGCATCTCCCAGCGCGCTGGCCGCTTCCTTGAGAGCTACCGCCTGCGATGCTACTACCTCGGCTATGGTGGCAATCATAATACCACCACCCGTTTCCGCCGTTACGACGCCGACACCCTCGCCATCAGCGACCCGGCCCGTCGGCCTGCCATCCTCCAGGAATACACCGACTCTGCCCACCTCCTGTGTCCCAACCACTGGTACGCCGTCCGCATCGAAGTCCATGCCGACGGTCGCACCCGCTACTTCCTCGACAACGAACTCCTTGTCGATTACCTCGACCCCACGCCCCTGCTTCGCGGTTGGTTTGCCTTCCGCACCACTTGGAGCCATACGCGCCTGACCGCATTCACGCTGAAACAGGCGGGAAAATAGCGAGCACCGAGCAGAAAATAGCGGAAAAGTTTGTTTTATTGAAAGTTTAATTATTACCTTTGCAATAAAATTACTGGAAACGAGGCAGATTATGGCTATAGAGAACCCCTTTATTGTCGGGAAATACCTATCACAGGAGTACTTCTGCGACCGTGAAGAAGAGACGGCTTTCTTGCGAAAGCAGGTGCAAAACGGACGAAACGTGGCACTTATCTCGCCACGTCGGCTTGGGAAAACGGGGCTGATCCATCACTTCTTCCATCAGGCAGATGTGCAGCAGCAGTTCTATACGTTTTTCATCGATATTTATGCCACCAATTCGTTGGCGGAGCTGGTTTATCTGCTGGGTAAGGCTATCTTCGAGCAATTGAAATCGAGGGTGACGGCTTGGCGTGAACGCTTCCTGCAAGTCGTGACATCGCTGCGCGTGGGTTTCAAACTGGACGCCTTGACTGGCGACCCCACATTTGATATAGGACTCGGCGACATCCAATCGCCCGAGACGACACTTGGGGAAATCTTCCGATATCTGGAAGAAGCCGACCGCCCGTGCATCGTCGCCATCGATGAATTTCAACAAGTGGCAGCTTATGTGGAGAAGAACACAGAAGCACTTCTGCGAACCCATATCCAGCAATGTCGGCAGACATTTTTCATCTTTTCCGGCAGCAAACGTCACCTGATGACGCAGATGTTTAACTCGCCCTCCAAACCCTTCTATCAGAGTGCTATGGGAATGTCCCTCCAGCCCTTAGACCGGTCTGTCTATGCTTCTTTTGCACGTCGTCTTTTCGAACAAAATGGACGCATTCTGGCCGAAGGGGTGGCTGGGGAAGTCTATGACTACACCGAGGGCTACACGTGGTTCATGCAAATGCTGATGAACGAACTCTTCGCTATCACTCCCCAAGGCGCAACCTGTACACCCGATCTTATCCCTAAGGCAAGAACGAATATCCTGCAAGCTCAGGATGGGCTCTATCGCGAGCTGATGGCAAATTTCAGTATCAAGCAGCGTCAGCTTATTCAAGCCATTGCACGTGAAGGACGGGTTAATGGCATCACCTCTTCCGCCTTCATTCGTCGCCACCGTCTGCCATCGGCCAGCTCCGTGCAGTCGGCAGCACGTCCCCTTCTTGAAAATGACATACTCACCCAAACTGATGGCACCTACCGCCTCTACGATTTCTTTCTCTCGCAGTGGTTGGCCACTATGTATTGATTTCCTATTATCATCCCGAACAACAATGAAAGAGATTTATTTAGCTGGCGGGTGCTTCTGGGGCACCGAGCACTTCTTCAAGCAGATAGAAGGCGTCGTGGAGACGGAAGTGGGGTTTGCCAATGGAGAGACGGAGGCACCTACTTATCAAGAGGTGTATACGGACACGACGGGCTATGCCGAGACCGTGCGCATACGCTTCGACGAGCAGGTAGCCGACCTGGAATTTCTCCTCAATATGTTCTTCAAGGCCATCGACCCGACGAGCCTCAACCGTCAGGGGCATGACGAGGGAACGCGCTACCGCACGGGCATCTATTACACGTCCGAAGCCGACCTGCCTATCATCCGTAAAATCTTTACCGAACAACAAGCTCTCGTGCCGATGCCCATCGTCGTCGAAGTCGAACCCCTCCGCAATTTCTATTCAGCCGAGGACTACCATCAGGACTACCTCGATAAACACCCCGACGGCTACTGCCACCTACCTCTGGAACTTTTCGCCTTCGCCCGAGAGGCAAAGATGAAGAGATGAGGGCGTATAGTTAATGTTTTATGATTATCAACGATATGGATTACTTACCAAAAGACCCGGCCATGCTGGTGTCGGCGATTAACATGCTGTTGCGAGACGATGAGTTTGATACTTTGGAGTCACTGTGCGACAACTTCGACCGCGATGTCGAAGAGGTGAAGGAGTTTTTACGACAGAACGGCTACGTGTACAACGAGACGCAACGGCAGATGCGGCCAGAATAATTCTACCGCCGGAGCACTTTGCGAGTCGTGCCGTCAGGCTGGCGCAAGAGGAGAAGGCCACGGGCGTTGGAGCTTACAGGTTGCCCCTGGAGGTTGAAGACCTGTGTGCCAGAACGGTAAGGAGTGTGTGCGTTGGCGTCGAACACACCGTCGGTTTGCTTCTTCGTGGGCAGACGGAGCAGTTGCCAATGGCGATGGCCTGCGCTGGCGGAAGTTCCGTAGGTGTATTGTCCCACGACGGTTCCTGTGGCATAACCTTCGTTCTGGAGGTCGAGTGCTTTGGTGTTGTCGGTCATGATTCGCCAGTAGAAGTCTTCCACGGGCAGGAGGTGGAGCCGTGTGGCTCGTTGTGTGGAGGTCTTCAGGGCGTAGGAACTGCCTGCATTGATGGCTTGTCCGGCTGTGTTGCAAAGTTGCCATCCGTCGCCGTAGGGTTGGAAAGTCCAGACTTGTGTACTGTCCATGGTGATGTCGGCCAGGATGAGTGCTCCTGTGGCGTCTGTGGCGAGTGCAGCCTCTACGTTGTACTGCGGCAGAATGAGGTAAGGGCTGTCTGATTCGATGGCCTGCTCCTCGTCTTCAATGGGCTGCATGGGAATCACGAAGGTGGCGATGCTGCTGGCCGGGAGTTCGAAGCTGAGGGTGTCGTCGTTGAGCGTGAATGACCTGAAGGAGGCTAAGTTGCGGCTCTCGTTGGTAAGGTAGCAACGGATGTTGCTGGCTTCTGCCTGTACGTCCAGCAGGCGTGCAAAATGGCGGGCAGGGGAGGCTTCGGTGTTCAGCGCCACGAGCACTAAGGTATCTGCCGCTTCGTTGATGGCTGCCAGCGTGTGGGTGTTGAGTGAGGGAACGTAGGAGTAGCCCGCAGGGATGAAGCGGGTCAGGTGTTGGTGGACGTAGTAGCTCTTGACGCGCTGGTAGGTCTGGTTGGCAAAGCTGCCGCGAACGGTACACCACTGGTCGTTATTCTCCTCGACGTACTGCCAGTCGAGCCATGCTGTAGGCAGGATATAGCGAACGTCGTCCATCAGTCGCTGGATGAGGTTGAGATTGCCGCCGATGCCCGAACCTCCGCTGCCGACTTCGCTCATCCATAGCTGTTTGTCGGCCGTGCGTGCCAGCGAGCCGATTTGAGCACGGGCGGTCGTAGAGGCCGAGTAGGTGTGGGTGTTCCATTGCCCGACGAGGTCGAGCACGCCTGCCTTCTCATATTCCTTGAAGCCGGCGACGGAAGTTCCTACGCTGGTCTCGTCGGAGGCAGCGATGATGGTCATGAGGCCAGATTCCTTAAGAATTGGTGCGAGCACGCGCAGGAAGGCAATTTGCGAGTCAAAGCCGAAGTGGCAGCCTTCTTGTACGCCGTTGGCATACCAGAAGCTCGTATTGGGTTCGTTAAAGGGTTCCAGCGTCTTGAACTCGATGTCGTACTCCTCCTTGTAGTGTTTGCAGACGTCGACGAGGTAGTGGGCAAATTCCTCGTAGTATTCTGGGCGCAGGTTGTCGTCGCCGCCGTTGGTGTTGCCAGCCACACAACCGCTGTAGGTCATGTAGTAGGGTGCCGAGTTGGAGAAAGCCTCGAAGATGGCATCGGGCCGTTTTTCCTTTATCTTCAGCATGATTTTCCGTTGTGCGGAATCCCGGTCCCAGTGGTATTCATCGCCGCTGAAGTCCTTGAAGCCTTCCATCTCTGCACGCAGTCCCTTTCCGTTGCCCATGTGGTGGAGCGTGCAGTGGCGGTTTTCCGGGTCGTCGCCTCCGCCGATATTATAGCGGAAAATGTTGTAGTTCAGTCCTGTTGGATTTACGAGCCAGTCGATAATCTGGTCAATCTTCTTGTCATTCCACTTTCCGCACATGCTGGCCCACCAGCAGAGCGAAACGCCCCATCCTTCGTTTTTCTGTAGGCGCGTGGCGGGGCAAACCGGGTAGCTGGCAGCTACGGGCTGTACTGCCTGGTCGGCATTCTCAGCCAGATACCAAAGGTGGTTCTGTGCGTTGCCGTCCTTGTCTGCATAGACCGATGAGCCGTCGCTGGTGTTGTCTGTGCCGAGGAACTTGCCGTTCTTGCGACAGCGCAGCCGGATGAATTCCCCCTTCGCGGGTTCGATGGTGAAGTGGGCTTCGGCGGCCGAGGAGTCAGTCTGGAAGGTCGTGTTCCAACTGCCTGTGAGGGCGAGGTAGCGCTCGGTGCCGCTGGCATCGGTCGTCGCGATGGCAAAGCTGCCGTCGGGATGAGAAAGTAACTGGAGCTTGCGGGTCAGCGAGTTGGAGGGCGAGACGATGACTCCCCTGTCCTTGGAGGCATCATAGGCGAGGACTTGTCCGCTGGAGTGTTTGATATAGAACGTTTGTTCCTGAGCCGTGGCGGTCAGGAAGCAAATGAAGAGAAGAAACAGGGCGCGGATACGCATGAGAGCTTGTTGTTTGTGGGAATTTGAAAAGGGGCTTCCCCGAACTGCTTCGGAGAAGCCCCTCGATGATGTCGTGATAGGGGAGGGAGCGTTTAGTCTTGATCCTTCTGGCTCTCTTCGAATTCCTTCTGGAGTTTCTGCTGCACATCGGCAGGAACGAGCTCGTAGCTGGCGAACTTCATGACGAAGCTGGCGCGGCCGCCGGTGATGGAGCTGAGAGCGGTGCTGTAGGAGGACATTTCCTTCAAGGGCACCTTGGCAGTTAGCTTCTCGTAGCCGTTCTCAGAGGTCATGCCCATGATCATGCCGCGGCGGCCTTGGATGTCGGACATCACGTCGCCCATCTTGTCGCTGGGTACGAAGATTTCGACGTCGTAGATGGGTTCGAGCAACTTCGGTCCGGCCTCGCGGAATGCCTGTACGAAGGCGTTGCGTCCGGCGAGCATGAAGGAGAGTTCGTTGCTGTCCACCGGGTGCATCTTGCCATCATAGACGATGACGCGCACGTCGCGGGCGTAGGAACCTGTCAGCGGGCCTTGTTCCATCTTGCTCAAGACACCCTTGAGGATGGCGGGCATGAAACGGGCGTCGATGGCACCGCCGACGACGGAGTTGATGAACACCAGCTTGCCGCCCCATTCCAGTTCGGTCACGTCCTCGCTCTTGGCCGTGATGCGGTATTCCTGATTGCCGAAGCGGTAAACTTCCTTGATGGACTCGCCTTCGACGTAAGGCTCAACGATGAGGTGTACCTCGCCGAACTGACCGGCACCGCCGGACTGTTTCTTGTGGCGATAGTCGGCACGGGCAGCCTTGGTGATGGTCTCGCGGTAGGGGATGCGGGGTTCGTCGAACACAATCTGCATCTTGTCGTTATTCTCCATGCGCCATTTCAGCGTGCGGAGGTGGAATTCACCCTGTCCCTTGATGAGAATCTGGCGGAGTTCCTTGCTCTGCTCGACCACCCATGTCGGATCTTCCTGAGACATACGCTGGAGAATGTTCATCATCTTCTCGGTGTCGGCCTCGTTGGCGGCACGGATGGCGCGGATGTACTTGGGTTCGGGGTATTTGATGAAGGCGAAGCGGTTCTCGCAGTCCTTGCCGTTGAGGGTGTTGCCCGTCTTGACATCTTTCAGCTTCACGGTGCAACCGATGTCACCAGCCACGAGTTCTGTGACCTTCGTGCGGTTGGCTCCGGCGCAGACGAAGAGCTGGGCGATGCGCTCCTTGGAGCCGCGGTCGGCGTTCGTCAGGTCGTCACCCTCGTGCACGGTACCGCTCATAACCTTGAAGTACTGGACTTCGCCGATGTGCGGCTCTACGGCTGTCTTGAAGAAGAAGAGGCTGGCGGGGCCGTTGGCATCGGGCTTGACTACCTCTCCACGGGTGTTGTGCACGGGAGGCATCTGGTCTACGAAGGGAACGACGTTGCCCAGGAATTCCATCAGACGGCGGACACCCATGTCCTTGCCTGCACAGACACAGAAGACGGGGAACATGCCGCGGCTGGCCAGTCCGGCACGGATGCCTTCGCGCATCTCGTCCTCGGTGAGCTCTTCGGTCTCGAAGAACTTCTCCATGAGGGTTTCGTCGTGCTCGGCTGCGGCCTCGATGAGGGCTTTGTGCAGCTCGGTTGCCTTGTCCAATTCTTCGGCCGGAATCTCCTCGATGATAGGAGCGCCGCCTTCGGGCTTCCAGGAATACTTCTTCATGAGAAGGACGTCAATGAGGGCGTTGAAGTCCGGACCGGTCTTGATGGGGTACTGTACGGGAACGACCTTGCTTCCGTAGACGTTCTGGAGCTGTTCGAGCACGTTGTCGAAGTCGCACTCTTCGTCGAGGCGGTTGACAAGGAAGATGACGGGCTTCTGCATCTTCTCGGTCAGGCGGAAGTGGTTCTGCGTAGCCACCTCGATGCCGTTGGCGGCGTTGATGAGCAGGATCGTGGTGTCCGTAACACCCATGGCCGTCAAGGCGGCACCGGCGAAGTCATCACTGCCCGGGCAGTCGATGATGTTCAGCTTCTTCTCGTTCCATTCCACGTGGAAAGGAGTGGCGAAGACGGAGTAGCCATATTCTTGTTCGACGGGGAGGTAGTCGCTCACGGTGTTCTTCTGCGTGATGCGTCCGCGACGCGAGATGATGCCGCTCTCGAAGAGCAGCGCTTCGGTGAGGGTGGTCTTACCTGCCCCGTCACTGCCAAGCAAGGCAATGTTCTTGATTTCCTTAGTCTGATAGTTTCTCATACGGTTATAATTTGAAATTGATAATGTCTATAAGGTGTGTTTTCGGGACTATTTTGCCCAAATCGGGGTGCAAGGTAGCAAAAAAACATGAAACAGCTTGCATAATCTCTCCTTTTTTGAGTACAGGGAGGCCATAATTATGATTTTTTGTGGATTTACCTCCGCTTTTTCCGTATCTTTGTCCCGCAAAATCATTGTTTGAAGTACCCGATGGCAGGCATCTACGTTCATATTCCTTTCTGTCGCTCGCGTTGTGTCTACTGCGACTTCTATTCTACGACCCGTGAAGAGGAGGCGGAGGCCTATGTGGCGGCTCTCTGTGCCGAGGCGAGGGAGCGGCGAAAGGAGTTGGAGGGGTTGCGCGTGCGTACTATATATATAGGTGGAGGCACGCCGTCGTTGCTCTCCTCGGAACAGCTCTGCCGAATCCTCTCCTGCATCCGTGACCACTATCAGGTGGAACCCGATGCGGAGGTGACGCTGGAGATGAATCCCGAAGACGTGGGGAAAAAAGACCTAAGATTGATGATTGATGAACACCGACCGCAAACCTTAGTCCTCGATCCTTCCTCCTTCATAAACAGAATTTCTCTCGGCATCCAGACCTTCGACGACCCGCTGTTGCGTCTGCTGCGCCGTCGTCATGATGCTGCCCGCGCCGTCGAGGCCGTCCGGACGTTGCAAGCAGCGGGCTACGACAATATCAGTATCGATCTCATCTATGGGCTTCCCGGACAGACGATGGAGTTGTGGAAGCGCGACCTCGACACCGCTTTCTCCCTTGGCGTGCAACACCTCTCGGCATACGCCTTGAGCTACGAACCGGGGACGCTACTCAGTCGCTGGAAGCAGGAGGGTAGGGTAATAGAGGCAACGGACGAGCTGTCGGTGGAGATGTACGAGTGCCTGTGCGAACGGGCGAAGAAGGCTGGCTTCCAACACTATGAGATTTCTAACTTCTGCCTGCCGGGTTTCCATTCGCGCCACAACAGCAGCTATTGGATGGGTGAGCCGTATATAGGTCTTGGCCCGGGAGCACACAGCTTCGACGGGGACAGGACGCGGCGGGCCAACAATCCCGATTTGCAGCAATACCTTCTCTCTCCTCAATCTCCGCCTGCAACCTTCGAGCACCTTTCGGACACCGACCTTTATGACGAGGCCGTTATGTGTGGACTGCGGACAGCCCGTGGCGTCGATCTGGGGCAGATTGCTTCCCGTTTCGGTGCCGACCGTCATGATTATTTACTGCGTCAGGCAGCCACACATCTGCGTCGTGGGCGTCTCCTTCTGGAAGACAACCGGCTGCGGCTGGCCGAGGAGGCACTGATGGTTTCCGACGATGTGATGAGCGACTTGATGGCCTGACGCTTGATTTCTTCCCTTTTTCTTTGGCTGTTACGATAATTCCTGTTATTTTTGCAGCGTCATTCCATAGAGAAATATACCAATTCCATAAATTCATTCAAGCCTATGTTCAGAAGATTTCACCTCTTTATGACCTTCCTGCTGATTGCGGGAACGGCTGTTGCACAGGGAATCAGGGAGAATGCTCCGAGACCGCTGCCCGAGATGCCCGCCTCGCAGCGTACACCGCTTATGCAGTTCGAACGGTCGCCTCGTTTCGCTCCGCGTCAGTCCGTCATTCCCGTGGACCCCGACCGCCAGCTATGGTGGGGATATTTCCAAGGAACTTCTATGCAAGGAACGGTCGGCTACGGTTCCAGTACCGCAGAGACCTACTGGGGAGCCATCGCGGTACCCGCTTCGGAGGAACTCGTCCAGGGAAAGACCATCAAGGCCGTGCGCTTTGCCGTGGCCGGGGTTTCCTCGATGAGTAATTTCCATTTCTGGATTGCCGACCACTTGCCCAACAGCCTCGCTGATGTGCAGCTCGACATTCCCATATCTACCTGGGACATCAACAACTATGACTTCACCGAGATAGAGCTGCCTACGCCCTACCAGGTTCCTGCCCAGACTTTCTATGCGGGCTATACCTTCGAGATTACGCAAGCAGGTTCTGAGGCAGATTATCCAATGGTGATTCAGTATAATGGCGCAAACATCGACGATTCCTTCTACCTCCGAAGCTCTACGAAAGCGACTACGTGGACTACCGACGGACAGAAATACGGTCCACTGGCCATCCAACTGCTCCTCGACGGCGAATTCCCCCGCAACACGTTGGAGGTTTCGCCCAC